>AUXO010823752.1_pt1 | contig 12198 bp, 11 predicted proteins | sample 768731 | NCBI WGS metagenome assembly AUXO01 (sample SAMN02715735, study PRJNA202380) | gut metagenome | biome: sheep rumen | host: Ovis aries | place: New Zealand: Palmerston North | reverse complement strand
AAGTTACACCATACACGACTGTACATTGATAGATATTGCCACGTTTACAGACGAACGTGGAGCGATAAGTGTGATAGATAAGGAGTTGCCTTTTCAGGTGAAGCGTGTCTTCTGGCTACATCATATTCAGGAAGGAAAAGATAGGGGAGCTCATGCACTGTTAGAGGGTATGGAGATTATGATTGCAGTTCACGGTTCGTTTGTGGTGGACTTGGATGATGGAACTGAGAAAATAAGTGTATTACTCGATGACCCAGGTAAAGGATTAATAATAAGGTCAGGTGTTTGGTTTAGGACGCATAGTTACAAAAAGGAAGGGGTATCTTTAATCCTGGCATCTGAAGCGTATGCGAGAGATAGGTATACCTATGACTATGAAGAGTTTATCAGATTAAGAGTTTGAAAAATAACTATTATTTCCAATGGAATCTAATAATAACCTAACTGGGAAAACAAAGAAAGGACTGGTTTGGTCGTTCATCGAACGGTTTTCTACCCAGGGAGTGCAATTTGTTTTTGGGATTATCTTAGCAAGACTTCTTACGCCTAATGACTATGGTATAATAGCGATGCCGTTATTCTTTCTCGCATTAGCACAGTGCTTGATTGATGGAGGTTTTGCGACAGCATTAGTGAGAAAAAAGGAGATTAGTCAAGAAGATTTATCAACAGCTTTTTATTTCAATGTAACTGGTGGCGTTGTTTGCTATTTTCTTCTGTTCGTTTTATCGTCTTTAATAGCATCTTTTTATAATACTCCAATTTTGGAATCTGTCTTAAAGGTTACTTCTTTGACAGTTCTTTTCAATTCATTATGTATAGTACAACAATCAATTCTAACCAGATTAATTGACTTTCGAAGACAGGCAATTGTTTCCTTGCTTTCTTGTATAATCAGTGGGGTTGTTGGTATATATATGGCCTATAATGGCTTTGGCGTGTGGGCTCTAGTCGTACAACAAACAGGAACTGCTTTTCTTCGGTTGGTTTTATTCTGGCTTGTTTCTAGTTGGCGTCCTTCTAAAGTATGGTCAAAAGAATCTTTTCATTATTTATGGGGATTTGGGGGAAAAATGATGGTTACTAGTATATTAGATTCTGTCTATAAAAACTTATATCCATTAATAATAGGTAAGTTTTTTCCTGCTAATTTGTTGGGTTACTATACAAGAGCCCAGCAATTTGCACAACTGCCATCAATGAACCTTACAGGTATTTTAAGGCGTGTAACATTCCCGGTTTTAAGTGTTGTTCAGGATGATGACGATAGATTAGAAAATATTTTTAGAAATATTCTACGGGTCTCAGTTTTTACTATGTTCCCGCTGATGTTTTTTTTGATAGGTATCGCAAAACCCTTAATTGTCATTTTGCTAACAGAAAAATGGCTTCCCGTTGTACTATTACTGCAAATACTTTGTGTCGGAATGATGTGGTATCCCGTTGATGCAATCAATCTAAATTTACTGATGATTAAGGGAAGGTCTGATATAGTAATGGAGTTGGAAATCTTCAAAAAAATTATAGGTATTAGTATTCTGTTTATTACTATTCCTATGGGTTTAGAAATAATGTGTGTTGGCTTCAGTATATACTCACTAATTGAGATATTATCTGATACATATTACTCCGGGAAACTATATAATATAGGTTTGTTAAAGCAGTTGAAGGATTATAGCCCCTCGATATTGATGTCATTTATAATTTTAATTCTAACATATTTATTGAGTATTATTATAGCAAACAATTATATCTTGCTTGGGTTAGACATATTAGTTGCTATTGGGGTTTTATTCGTTAGTATAAAAATATTTAAGATTGAGGAGTTTGACTTGTTATTGAGTTTTATTAAGAAATAGTATGCAGATAAGGTTTCTACATGTAGCAAACGACGAAAAGTTTTTCGATCGGGTTTACAATAGATTTGTTAATGATAGTCGAATTAGTAATTCTGCTATTTTAATGGTTAAAACCTCTAATGAAAAACCGAAATGGATTCATTCAGATGAGGTTGAACTTGTTGATAGCATTGTTAAAGCTAAACAAAGATTAAATAGGGATGATTATGATGTAATCTATTTTCATTCTATGACTGTCATGAACTGGCATTTGTTGCGTTTTGTCCCCAAAAATAAAATAGTAATTTGGTGGCTCTACGGTTTTGATATATATAGTAGTCTCCATGGCGCAAAGCCAATTATTCCTCTAGAAAACTATAAGGCAATTACAAAGCAAATAGTGATTGATTACTTGTCTAACAAAAAAACGATTCTTCGAAAGGTAAAAGATGCATTTATAAGATTTCGTTTTAAAAAGGACTTTCAAGATGGACTGAGTAGAATTAGATACTTTCAGCCAATTTATTCAAGTGAAATGTCATTGATGAAGAAGTTTCCCCAATTTAATGCTAAGGAGTTTTATTACAATAACTCTTTGGATTTCAAATTGGATAAAGTGATGAATAAAAAAAGGAGAGGAGGAATTATAATCGGTAATTCATCTTCTGCAACGAATAATCATATAGACATATGGAAGGCTTTATCCTCTTGCGATATTAAGAACGATATCATCATTCCAGTAAGTTATGGTGATATAAAGTACAGGAGTATAATAAAATCTCAAATTGTTGGTGATAATGTACGTTTTTTAGAGGATTTTATGCCTATTGATGAGTATTATAATATTCTTAATAATTGTTCCTTCCTTATTTCTGGGGTGGTGAGGCAACAAGCATCGGAAAATATCTACTATTGTTTGAGTAGAGGCTTGAAAGTGTTCTTTTACAAAGATAGTATTGCATTTAATCATTTTAAAAGAAACGGATATGTCGTTTTTGCTATTGAAGATATTGATGTGAACTCGTTTGATGAACCACTTTCTGATGATGAGATTTTACACAATCAAAATAAAGTAAGAGAAGAAGCATTGAGATGCGATGATATATACGATAGAACTATAAATGATCTTCTTTCCTTGAAGAAATCTTCTATTTCAACATGTTGATAGGAATGATTGCTTATTTCTTTATCATTTCCACAGGTTTGTAATCTCCCCATACTATCTTCTTGAGGAGAAAAAATGAATCATTAGTATTAAATTGATATTGGTGAAATTATATGAAAATTGTTATTATTTCTTCAGTAGTTTATCCTCGTGTTTCGCCAAGAAGCATAAGGACTACAGAGTTGGCAAAAGAGTTGGCTCGTTTAGGTCATGAGGTAACGGTGTATGCTCTATTGGGGAAGACAGATTACTCCGATTTTGAAACACAGAATAAATTAAAAGTTAAGAATTTGGGCCGTTCTAAGTTAGGTAATGTTAATTCTGATGGAGAGCAAAATGTTCCTTTTTTACTACGTCTTTTCTATAAGCTATTTGGAACTTTATTATGGCTGCCTGATCGTGAATACATCCCGTGGGTGAAACGTGCTATATCATCAGAAGGTGCAATCGATCTTTTAATATCAATCGCTGTCCCTCATGTTATTCATTATGCTGTAGCCAAATCTGATTTGTTGAAAGTAAAAAAGTGGATAGCTGATTGTGGCGACCCATTTACTTTAAACCCATTCTTTTCATATCCTAACTTTTATAAAAAGTACGAGTTATTGTGGTGTGAAAAATGCGACGTGATAGCAGTTCCAGTTGATGTCGCAAAAGATGCGTACTACCCCCAGTTTAGAGATAAGATTAAAGTTATTCCGCAAGGCTTTGATTTTGCAAATGTTGAATTAGAAGTTTATAAGCCAAATAAAACCCCGACATTTTGTTTTGCAGGAGTAATTCATAAAGATTTACGAGATCCTTCCCGTTTTTTAAACTATTTGTCTTCACTCAAAGAGGATTTTACGTTTATCTTTTATACTTCATCAACTGCTGCAGTTATGAAGTACAAAGAGAAATTGGGTGAAAAATTGATTATTAATGAAAAAATTCAAAGAGATGAACTCTTAAAGGAGTTAAGTAGGATGGATTTTTTAGTAAATATACAAAATGACTCTTCAGTACAGACGCCTAGTAAACTAATCGATTATGCATTGGCTAAACGCCCAATCCTTAATATTTCTTCAGGTTTTACAGAAATGGAGCAGGTCGTATTTAAAGAATTTATGAGGGGAGATTATTCTCAATCTATTAAGGTGGACAACATCTCTCAATATGACATAAAAAATGTTGCTAAGCAATTTCTAGAGTAGTTATTTGTGTTTTGGTGATGAAAACAGGATTTTTATTTATTGTATATAGTCCATTTTTGTTTCTATTAAAGCTTGTTTTTAATTGCGCATCCGATGAAGCGAAATTATTAGTAGAATCAGATGTTAAAGAGATGAATAAGCGTTGTAATCGAAACAAGGGGTTATTGTGGTATATATTGTGTGAGAGACCGTATAGGAATCTCTTTTATTATAGAGTTCCTAAAGCAAAGGTGTTTCGTTTTATATTGCCAGAGTATGATTTATTTCTTATTAATGTAAGAGATAATATTGGATCAAATGCTTTTGTCTTAAATCATCCTTATTCTACGATTATTAACGCGAAGAGAATAGGAAAAAACTTTACAGTCTGTCAATTGACTACAATAGGAAATAAAAACCACGGAAGAAATGATCTTATACCAACTATTGGGGACAATGTGTCATTAGGAGCAAACGTTACAATAATAGGAGATATTACAATTGGGAACAATGTTACTATTGGCGCAGGAAGTGTTGTCGTGAAAGATGTCCCGGATAATAGTATAGTCGCGGGGAATCCTGCAAGGGTAATCAAATATACTCAAAACATATGAGGTTAAATATTTTTTCATCACCATATGTGATAGGACTTACTCTTCTACTTATCGCAAATGTCTGCTTTTATGATCTTGAAACAATAAAGATATATCAGATAATGACGATAATGGGGGTGTTGATTATTTTTGGTAGGTCAATGATAGATAAATCATTCTATCAAAATATAAAGCATCGTTGCGTAAAATATTTGATAGTATTATACTTACTTTACACAATATATGGTTTGTATTTTTTACGAACGGGTGATTATAATGATGATATGTTGATATTTACATGTGTTCAGAATATTGCTATATATTTTTGTTTAATTTCTTTTTTTAATCATGATAATTGGATAGACTATCTTATAATTCCATTTATATTAAGTGCTACTTTCATCATCCTATATATTTTTTCAGTTGAAAAAAACATTCTGTTATCTGCACAACTCGATGAACGTATTGGTGGCGAGCTTTCAGGAAATGTAAATACTGTTGGCTACTCAATGGGGACATTGTCTATGGTCCTTTTTTATTTCTTTATTAAGAAAAAAAATTATTTTGTATTATTAGTATTAATAGTCGACTGGCTAATAATGTTACTTACAGGTTCAAAAAAGACAATATTAATTATACTCGTTGAGTTGATTATGGCATACTATTATTCAAAGAATAAGCGGAAAGCAATTTTGTGGGTAATAATATTAGGAGTAGGGTTCTATTATGTTTTGTTCAATATTCCGGTATTTTATGAATTAATAGGTCAACGTGTTGAGGATATGTTTGGCACGATGTTCGGCCTGCCTAATGCAAATTATTCCCACTCAACTGATGATAGAGAAGGAATGATTAACGAAGGATTTAAACTTTGGCTTCAAGTACCCTTGTTCGGTGGCGGTATGAACTATTTTTCTTATGCAACGAAGATATATAGTAATTATGGTTATAGTCATTGTAACGTGACGGAGGTCCTTTGTAATTTTGGAATAATGGGATTTCTAATGTATTACGTGCCATATATAAAGAATCTATTTACTTGTATAAAGAATTATAAGTTGGATAGAGATAGATATGTGTTCGGAGGTGCTTGGCTTATTTGTTCAATGGTATTAAGTTGGTGTATGGTGCAGTTCTCTGATATTTGTATAGCTTATATCCCTATTATAACATCATTTGCATTACTTGATAATAAAATTATAACAAATAATTATATTAAAAAAAAGAATGTTAAAGTGGCCGCGTCAAACTAATCTAAATAGGAGAGCCATTGTACGTAGCTTAACTCCAGTGGTTAAAGTTTTATTTAAGAACTCCTGAGTGTAGCAAGATGGTGGATAATTATAAATAATAAATGAAAGATATTTAATATTATATGAAGCGTATTAAACACTTATTACAGAACATTTTTTCTCGCCAATGCGGTTATTGGATTATTTATTATTTCTTGTTGTATACAAAACTTCAAAAGTATCTATCTGATGAACAAAGTATAAAATTAAAATATCGTTGTTCATTAAAAAGGAAACTGGATTTAGATAATCCTCGTACATTTACGGAAAAATTAAATTGGCAAAAACTGTATGATCGAAATCCTCTTTATTCTAAGTTGGTTGACAAATATGAAGTGAAAGATTATGTAGCTGGACTTATAGGGGAAGAGTATCTTATTAAAACACTTGCTGTATATGATTCTGCTGACCAAATTGATTTTGATAGTTTACCTGATAAGTTTGTGCTTAAATGTACTCATGATAGCGGTGATATTATAATATGTAAAGATAAAAATCAGCTGGATGTAGAAAATGCCAGAAAGAAACTTAACGATGGGCTTCATAATAATTTCTATTATGATAGCAGAGAATGGCCGTATAAGAACGTAACTCCTAGAATTATTGCCGAAGAGTATATGGAAGACAGCAAAACAAGAGAATTAAGAGATTATAAGTTCTTCTGTTTTGATGGCGAAGTAAAATGTATGTTTGTTGCTTCTGATAGACAAAATAGAGAGGAACCTTTCTTTGATTTTTTTGATATGGATTATAATCATCTAAAAATCAAAAATCGTCACCCTAATTCAACGGTCTTGCCCGAGAAACCAAAGTGTTTTGAATTAATGAAAAAATTAGCCTCTGTACTCTCAAAGGGGTTGCCTCAGGTACGTATAGACTTATATGAGGTAGATGGAAGAGTATATTTTGGGGAGTATACATTCTTTCATTTTGGCGGTTTTACACCATTTGAGCCTGATGAGTGGGATTATAAACTTGGTGCATTTATAAATCTGCCTAAGCAAAATTGTTAAATTCATTTGTATGTTCTCATCTATTATTCTATCATGCCTCTTGTTGTCACCAGTTTGCGCTTCAGATGCTATTGACAAAACAGCTACGACAATATTCTCTCCGACTATGTTTGGCGCAAATGGGAACGATGAGCGAGATGATAGCGGAGCATTCCAAATGTGTGTGGAAGCGGCAAAAAAACTACGTGTCGCGATGATTAGTGTGCCTCCAGGGAGATATATTCTTAAGGATGAGATTACCATAGACGGTGTGAGTAATTTGATCCTTGAAGGGAATGGAGCAATTTTGGAGATACCAAATGGTAGTAAAAGTAATATTTTCTGCGGCTACTATAACCAGCAGATAACTATCAGGAACTTTGTGTTTGAAGGGAATCATTCTGATAATTTTGTCGGTGAATGGCCAAAAAAAATGAACGCTTGTGCAATTTTGGGACGTAGCAGTGGAATTCGATTTGAGAATTGTACAGTCAGGAACTTCTATTATGGTGTCTGTTTGGGAACTTCTACAGAAAATGGTTATGATGTGTGGGTGACAAATTGCCAGTTTGAGAATAATAACTCAGATATTGACTTGTATGGAAAGCCTTTGGTGTTCATAAAAGGAAATGTGTCTCACAATTGCACAAGCCATTCAATTCAAATTGAACCACCATATAAGAGAGAAACAGAGACCTTTAACTATCTTGAACAGTCTAAGATTGATGCGCTTAGTGTTGGGAATATTATTTCCGAGAATGTGATAGTTGGATGTAAGGGTATCGGTATTATCCTTTTTGGGGGGAGTGAAGATATTACTATCTCTGGTAACCAGATTATAAATTATGGAACGGCCGGAATTTTAACTCATCCGGGAAGTGCTAATGTTCAAATCTGTAATAACATTATTTCTCACACACTGTATGATAAGAAAAACGAAAGGCCATGGAAAGATCAAGGTGCTGGTATTATTATTACAAGAGTGAATAATGCTATGATTTATGGGAACCTGATTAGTCATGCAAATACTGGGCTATACTTGTTGGGTAGTGAAGATGCAATGATTTCAAACAATAGGATTTCAGACTCAAAAGATGCAGGAATATGTCTATACGGGTCAAAGAAAAGCATGTTAAGTGCTAACTATGTGGAAAATTATAATTTGGATAAATCATGGTGGGCCAATTCCGGAATAGTCATATATGAGTCTGAAAATATTATGGTTACTGGTACAACCATTACAGATTGCGGTAATAGCGATTATTCTGTATATGTGGGAAATTCTAAAGCAATAAATTTGGATAATGTTGTCGGTAAAGGCTATAAAAAGGCTCTCTCAAATATAAATACAAATCGTAACTAATGAAAATATCGGTTATCATACCAATCTATAACGCAGATAAGTATCTCCAGCGTTGTGTAGACTCGGTGTTGGCACAGACATACAATGACTTTGAACTAATTTTGGTTAATGATGGTTCAAAGGATAAAAGTGGTGTGATTTGTGACAACTTTGCTTCTCTAGATAAGCGTGTCCGTGTGGTTCATCAACAGAATGCTGGTGCAGGGGCTGCAAGAAATGCGGGCTTGGATTTAGCCATAGGTGAATACATTGTATTTGTAGACTCCGATGATGTTATTGCCCCATGTTATTTGGAATACCTATCTAATCATTCTGAAGATGTGGTTTTTATTGATGTTGATGATATTGATGAGAATGGGAATGTTTTAGGTGGCCAGTTTATGTCTAGTTATGCCTCATGGTCAAATGATGCGTTACTGCGAAGTCAGATGACAGGAAAGCTGAGTTGGGGAGGTGTTAGGAAGTGTGTAAAGCGTCAATTATTGCAAGACAATGATATCAAATATAGTAATCATAAGATAGGCGAGGAAGCAATATATAGTTTTCTTGTTCTCCTCTATGCCAAGAGTATAGGTTTTATTAAGGGAACCGTGTATCACTATATGCAGCATAGTGATAGTTTATCAAACACGATTGTTGAAGATCCATGGGGCAAGGTTGCAGAGGCGTTGAAACAAGTAGTTCAAGATCGTGGGTATTATCCACAATATGGAAACACAGTAAACTCTTTTATTGAAATTGCAGCAATAGTATCTCTATATAAGATGTCTACTATATACTCTCTTGCTGAATATAAAATAAAGGCAGTGTCTCGGTGGCAAAAGATGGAAAATCAACTGGATAAAGCATATCCTATAGATAGAGGCCATCAATCAAAAAAAATGAGACTTTACGGGTTTATGATAAGAATGAACATGTGGTCATATGCTTGGACCATTGGCAGAATAATGCAGAGATAAATATTGGAATTCCAGACAAAATGAAAATAATGACAGTAGGCTACCTGCATGGTAGCGGTGGCGCAGAGCGGCAGATAATTTTACTTTCGAATCAACTAGTAGGACTAGGTCATGATGTTACGCTCTGTGTGCTTAATGAGAATAAGTCGCCATATACTATTGACGAAAAGGTGCGTATGATAGACTTATGTAATGAAGAAGGTACAGGGCGATTAAGGATTTGGAGGAGATATAAGGCTTTTAGGCGTGCAGTAAAAAAAGTACGTCCAGACGTGATAGTGAATTACAATCTTCAGTCTGCCTATTTCTGTTTAGGAATATCAAAGAAAGCCCGTGGCAAGGTGGTTTATTCAGAACGTGGCGATCCATACGATAAGGAGTATAGCGGATTGTTAGGCAAGATACGTGATCTGACGGTTGCTCATATGGATGGATTGGTATTCCAATCGGAAGGTGCTAGAGACTTCTTTCCAAATAAGGTAAAAGAAAAGTCGGTTGTGATACATAATTCAGTAAATGTACCACAGGAGAAATATCCAATGCCTGCTGTTCGAGAGAAGCGGATAATCAATGTCGGGAGACTCCATCCTCAGAAAAATCAGAAGTTGTTAATTGACGCTTTTGCAAAGATAGCGCCAGATTTTCCTGAATATAATGTAGATATTTATGGTGACGGACAATTGCGCGATGAGCTACAACAACAAATAGATAGTCTTAATCTGCATGGCAGAATACGACTCAATGCTAGTCGGAAAGATATTTTTGATTGTATTTATAAAGCGAGTCTTTTTGTTCTGACAAGCGATTATGAGGGAATGCCTAATGCCCTCATGGAGGCAATGGCTCTTGGTCTGCCATGTATATCCACAGATTGCAGGCCAGGTGGTGCAAGGACGCTGATAGAACAGGGGGTTAATGGATATATTGTACACTGTGGTGATAAAGATGCACTTGCACAGGTAATGAAGCAATTGCTTAATGAGTCAGAGGTAAGCGAGCGTATGTCTTGTGAAGCACGTAAGTTGGGAATCTCACATTCGAATGAGAGTATTTTTAATAAATGGGATAGTTTCATAAAAACATTATGTTAGAATTTTTTAAGGAGATAATAATTAGGATTATTCATAATTACCAGTCTGCTTTTAATGAACGGAAATATTGGAAAAGAAGGTTGTATGTTCAAAAAAAGGGGGGGGGCAATTTCGTGTTATTATCTTATGTGGTTAAGGAGAACCGAAGCAAAGAAATGCTCAAATACAGGCACTGGTAAACCTGATAACTGTTGCATTTTTGAAGATAAAGCATGGTTTCCACATGGTCTATCCGGTATAATTATCGCTCGGAACGTACGCATAGGAAGGAATGTGACAATATTTCAACATGTGACTATTGCGGAATCGAATAAAAAATTAAATACTATTATCGAGGATAATGTAATGATTGGAACTGGTGCTGTAATATTAAACAATGTTAAGATTGGATTCGGAGCAAAAATAGGTGCAAATGCAGTCGTGACCAACGATGTTCCAGCAGGAGCAATAGCAGTAGGCGTTCCTGCAAGAATTATAATAAAGTAAAACATAAAGTTTGAAGTGAATGAATAGCAAGGTTGCTGTTATTCTTCCTGTCTATAAAAAGGACGGGGTTGAGTATTTAACTAAGTCAGTGGAGAGTATTCTTTATCAGACATATAAGAATATTCACCTTTATATTGGCGTGGACGGCCCTGTTGGGGATGATCTGCGTGAGAATCTTCAATTATTAGAAAAGCAGAATACCGTATCTGTCATTTGGTTCGAAGAAAACAGAGGCTTGGCTTGTGTGCTGAATGACTTGCTGGATATTTGCTTTAAGGAGGAGTATGAATATATCGCACGCATGGATGCTGATGATATCTCTGAAAATACTCGTTTTGAAAAGCAAATTGCTTTTTTGGAGAAGCATCCAGAGATAGATGTAGTAGGAGGGGCCATCAAAGAGATAGATGAAGAAGGGAAATATAGGAACAAAACCATTGTTTACCCAGAAGGGCCAGAAGAATGTCGGGCTTTCTTCTCAAAGAGAAATCCCCATGCGCATCCAGCAGTGTTGTTTAGAAAGTCGTTCTTTGACAAGTTGGACGGGAAGAAATATCGCCCTGAATACCGCCAGAATCAAGATACGATGCTTTGGTTTGATGGGATGATGGCTGGTACTCAGCACGCAAATATTTCTGATGTAGTATTGAACTTCCGTATGACCAATGCAATGTTTAAGAAACGCAGGAACGGATGGGAGTTCGCAAAGAAACAGTTCAAGGATAGGCTGATGATTAACAAGGGGCTGGGATATGGATGGAAAGCAGACGTCTATGGCTTCGCGATGTTCTGTATGCTGGTGTCTCCTGTGTGGGTGAAGAAGATAGCCTATCGCGTTTTCAGATAAAGGTCTTTAGTAAACTGTTGAATTAGGCATGATGTCGAGAGACAATACTATTAAGTTTTTTTTTACTTTGGTTCGGGCAGGACTCTTTCCAGTTCATGATGAAGGAAATTCGGACATACGGATTGACGGAACCACGGACTGGAACTATATATATCAGTTAGCACAGGAGCAGTCTGTTCAAGGGATTGTACTTTGTGGCATCGAAGAACTAAGAGCTAAGGGTTTAGAGCTAAGTGTTCCCAAGGTATTGTTGCTGCAATGGATAGGGGAAGTGCAGATGATAGAGCAGCGGAACAAGGAGATGAATGCCTTTGTGGCTAATCTTATAGAAAAACTGCGAAGGAATGATATCTATGCAATTCTCGTAAAAGGGCAAGGAATAGCACAATGTTATGAGAAA
>AUXO014001857.1_pt1 | contig 12200 bp, 8 predicted proteins | sample 768731 | NCBI WGS metagenome assembly AUXO01 (sample SAMN02715735, study PRJNA202380) | gut metagenome | biome: sheep rumen | host: Ovis aries | place: New Zealand: Palmerston North | reverse complement strand
ATGATAACAGAAAGACAAGCATATCTATGGCTGAATCATATAAAAGATATGGCTCCAAAAACAAGAGGCATATTACTTCGCAGGTTTAATTCTCCGATGGAGATTTTTTCTCTTGGGGAGGAAATGCTGTTTAATTTATGTAGTGAGGGCGTGATAAAACAGTCAAGCCTTGAAATGATGCTGCTTCATAAAGAAGAGGACTGGGTGCTTAAATATGAGGAGAATATTATAAAAAATGGTGAGGATTATATAACCCCAGCGGATGACATTTATCCAGAAAGATTAAAGCAGATATATGATGCACCAGCAGCTTTATTTTACAGAGGAGATTTAAATATTTTAAAAGAAAAAAATATAATTGGAGTTGTAGGTTCGAGAAATCCAACATTTTACGGAAAGGAAATGACGAGATCTTTAGTCAGCAAAGTTGCAAAAGATATAGTGATAGTAAGTGGTCTGGCCTATGGGATAGATGCAGAGGCTCATAGGTCAGCAATAGAATCAGGTGGAAAAACCATAGGAGTCCTGGGATGTGGCATAAATATCTGTTATCCAAGAGATAACTACAGTCTTTATGATGAAATGTGTAAAGAACAGTTAGTTATAACAGAATTTCCTCCAGACACAAAACCTTTGGGGCTTAATTTTCCATTAAGAAACAGGATAATCAGCGGACTTTCAAAAGGAATTCTTGTTATAGAAGCAAGAGAAAGATCTGGAACTCTTATAACAGCCGATGCAGCTTTAGATCAGGGAAGAGATATTTACGCAGTCCCAGGCCGCGCCACGGATGATCTAAGTAAAGGTACCAACAAACTTATAAGAAATGGCGCCATTCTTGTAACTTCCCCAGAGGAATTATTAGAAGACGTTTTAGGGGATGAGTATCTTAAAAGACAAAGGGATGAGGCTGGGGATAATAAAAAAGAAATGGTTGAATCAGGTAATGATAAGAATTTGAATCCTTTGGAAGAAAGCGTCCTTTCAGTTCTTTCCATAGACCCTAAGTATATAGATGATATCATAATAAAGACTAAGGTGTCTGTTTCAGATGCGATTTCTATTTTACTAAGTCTAAAGAATAAAGGATTAGTTGAAGAAGTGCTGCAGGGGTATTACGCAAAAAAAATAATATAGACGAAGGGACGCCAAAATATAATGGACGCTCAAAGTAATCCCTCCAGCGGGCTAAACATGCCCTTTGGAGGGATTCTTCTCGCGTCCTTTATTATATTTTGGCTGGTTATGGCTACTTTTATATAATAGGCAGCTAACGTATGCAGCGATAGTTTGTAATACAATATTATCTATTTGACATTACCTTCTCTTTAAGCTATCTTTATCTAGTATTATTTTGTCTTTTTGCAGATAATAAAACTTCGAAGACAGAACTTTTAAAGATAGAGAAGGAGAAAAAATGAAGATCTTCAATACTTTAACAAGAAAAAAAGAAGAATTTGTGCCAGTACAGGAAGGTAAAGCAGGTATTTACGTCTGTGGACCTACAGTATATGATTTCATTCACATTGGTAATGCAAGACCAATGATCGTTTTTGATACATTAAGAAGATATCTTGAATTCAGAGGATATGATGTAAATTATGTATCAAACTTTACTGATGTAGATGACAAGATCATCAAACGTGCTAACGAACAGGGAGTAGATTCTACTGTTATTTCTGAGAAGTATATTGAGGAATGTAAGAAGGATATGGAAGCCTTAAATGTAAGACCTGCCACAACTCATCCTCAGGCTACAAAAGAAATCCCTGATATGATAAAGATGGTGCAGGACCTTATTGATAAGGGCCATGCCTATGAAAAAAATGGAACAGTTTATTTCAGAGTAAGAAGCTTCCCTGAATATGGAAAGCTTTCACATAAGAATATTGATGACCTTGAGTCAGGACATAGAGATGAAAAGCATGCGCTTAAAGTAAGCGGCGAGACAGAGAAGGAAGATTCCCTTGATTTCGTGCTTTGGAAGCCAATGAAGGAAGGTGAGCCTTTCTGGGAGTCACCATGGGGCAAGGGCCGTCCAGGCTGGCATCTTGAATGCTCAGTGATGTCAAAGAAGTATATCGGCGGAACTCTTGATATCCATGCCGGTGGAGAAGATTTAGTCTTCCCTCATCATGAAAATGAGATCGCTCAGTCAGAAGCTGCAAATGGTACTACATTTGCAAATTACTGGATGCATAACGGATTCCTTAAGATCAATAATGAGAAGATGTCAAAGTCCCTTGGCAACTTCTTTACAGTAAGAGACATTTGCCAGAAATATGATCCACAGGTATTAAGATTCTTTATGCTTTCAGCTCAGTACAGAACACCGCTCAATTTCTCAGATGAGCTCATGGAATCAGCTAAAACAAGCCTTCTCAGAATCACAAATGCAGCAAAGAGCCTTAATGATGTTGTTACTTCAGATAAGAAAGACGGCGCAGCATTTGATGATGCAGCAAAGGAAGAACTTAATTCATATATTAAGAAATTTGATGAAGCAATGGATGATGACCTTAATACAGCAGATGCCATTTCTGCAATCTTTGAGCTGGTTAAATATTCCAATACAAAGGTTAAAGAAGGAATCACATCAGAGTATGCTTCAAAGTTATATGAAACATTAAAGACACTTTCAGATGTTCTGGGGCTTAAATGTGAGGTTAAGGAAGAAATCCTTGATGCAGACATTTTAGCACTTATTGAAGAAAGAACAGCTGCAAAGAAGAATAAGGATTTTGCAAGAGCTGATGCGATAAGAGATGAACTCCTTAAAAAAGGTATCATTTTAAAGGATACAAGAGAGGGTGTTAAATGGCAGAGAGTTTAGATCCAGGTCTTTATTCACCTTTAACTTTGGCTTATCTTGGGGATAGTGTATTTGATCTCTATATTAAGTCACATTTTGTAAAGGCTTCTAATAAACAGGTTGAAAAATACCATAAAGACGTTATAAATATTGTAAATGCCCGTCATCAGGCCAGGTTCATGGATACTTATATGGATCAGTTAACTGATGAGGAGATTGCAATTTATAAGAGAGGCAGAAATGCTTCAGTTCATACAAAAGCAAAGAATGCAACTATGGCACAGTATAAGAAGGCTACAGGATTTGAGGCACTGATAGGCTATCTTTATCTTAAAGGAGATATGGAAAGACTTCAGTGGATCGTAGATCTTATACTTAATATGCCTGATGCAGAGGAGTAATTAATGGGTAGATTTGATTCGGATAATAAAGATAGAAGAGATAATAGAAATAATAGAGATAATAGAGACAGAAGAGACAATCGAGATAAAAAAGATTTTTTCAGAGCATCTTCAAATGAATCTGAGGAAACAGAGCGCCTCGAGGATGGCAGATTTGTTGAAGGTAGAAATGCCATAACAGAAGCTCTTCGTGCCGGAAAGACAATTGATAAATTATATGTTCAGGATGGACTTCGTGACGGAGCTATTTCTACTATTGTTGCAAAAGCTAAGAAGCAGGGAACATTTATTAACTTCCTGCCTAAAATAAAGCTTGACCAGATGGCTGGAAATAATAAGCATCAGGGTGTCATTGCTGCAATCTCTGCTTATGAGTATTCAGAGATGGATGCTATCTTTAAGCACGCAGAAGAAAAGGGACATGATCCGTTTGTATTTATCCTTGATGAGATTGAGGATCCACATAATCTTGGAGCTATCATAAGAACAGCTAATATCTGCGGAGCAGATGGAGTTATCATACCAAAGCACAGAGCTACAGGTATTACAGCAACTGTTGTTAAGGCTTCGGCTGGTGCCATCAATTATACACCGGTTGTTAAGGTTACAAATATCGGACGTACTATTGAAGAATTAAAGGAAAAGGGCATGTGGTTTGCCTGCGCTGATATGGACGGAGATACTATGTATAATGCAAATCTCACAGGTCCTATTGGTCTTGTTATTGGAAATGAAGGAGAGGGAGTTACACGCCTTGTTAAGGAAAAATGTGACTTTGTTGTTTCAGTTCCTATGGAAGGAGAGATCAACTCACTTAATGCTTCAGTTGCAGCGGGAGTGCTGGCTTATGAAGTGGTTAGACAGAGAAGAATGTCTAAAAAATAAGTTTTGTCACTTAAATGGGGGGAGATATGACAGACTTTTCTAATTATTCTGATGATCAACTTATAAAAATCATAAGAGAAGGAAATTCCGACAGTATCTATTGTGAGGAATTCCTTCTCAAGAAATATAATCCGCTTATTAAGAAGGAGATAAGATTCTTATTTCTTGTGGGAGCAGAAACTGATGATCTGACCCAGGAGGCAATGATTGGGCTTTTAAAAGCCATAAGGGAATATGACCTTGATGGAAAAGCAGAATTTATTACTTATGCTACTCATTGCATCCGCAATCAGATTAAGAGTGCTATAACTGCTTATCAGAGAAAAAAGCATACTCCTCTTAATTCTTATATATCTTTATATTCTAGCAGAAGTGATGATGAAGAAATGCTTCTTTCAGATGCCATAGGTGATACAAACCAGGTAAATCCGGAAGAATTAGTCATTAAACAGGAAAAATATGAAGAAATGTTTCTGGCTATAGATGAAAAGCTGAGCCCCCTTGAAAAGAAGGTGGTAAGGCTTTATCTTGATGGTCTTTCCCATGCTGATATTGCAAAGAAAATAGGACGTACGGAGAAAGCTGTAAATAATGCACTAAGCCGTGTACATAATAAGTTGAAGGCTAATTAAATAAGCTGGTTATAAGGCTAAGTTATAGTGCCTACACAATTTATACACACTCTCTATGTTATAATAATCTAGGGTTTTTATGTATTTATTATGGAGGTAATTGGATGATCAATTGGCTTTCTGATTATAATTTTGATTTTGATATTTCTTCAATAACTATTCAGTTATTGATCTTAATATGCTATTGTGCAAGAAAAAACATGCCTGTTCGACAGAATAAAAGTTTCTTACATGCTATGATAGCAAATCTTTTTGTGTCATTATTTGATATTTCTGCTTGTGAAGTCCTTGCAGTCTGGCAGCAGGTTCCAATCTGGATTACATATTTTCTTAATATTGCATATTTCGTTATGTTTGCAGTAAGAATGTGGTATCTGTTTGATTATGTAATCGAAGTTACCAAGGCTTACAGGTGGATAACCGTGAGAGACAGAGTACTTATTGCTTTGCCTTGTATCGTTTATATTGCTTTAGTCATTACAACTCCTATTCATAAAGGAATCTTTTATATTGATAGTGTTGCCGGATATAAGAGTGGATATCTGTATAAGGGACTCTATCATCTGACATATTTCTACGTTGTCTTATCTTTACTCACTGTAATTAACAGGCTAAAGAAGTTAAATATGAGAATAATCGTAGGAAGTATAGCATTTAATATTGTGCTTTTGTTAGGAATACATCTGAGAAATGTATTTCCTAAAACTCTTGTAATGGGTTATTTCAGCACCATCTCTATTTTTATAATATTCCTTACAGCTTTAAATCCTGATATCTATTATGATAAGGATGTTAAAGTCTTTAATAAACTGGCTTTTGAAACAATAATGGTGGAGAATATTTATAAGAAATATTCATTCCATATTATAATTATAAAACTTAGAAATTTTGATGCCTTAAAGACAGTTTATGGTATCAATCAGACATTGTCAGCTGTGGATGTAGTTGGTGAGTGGCTGATGAATAGATTCCCTAAAGTAAATGTATATTATTTTGGAAATGGATTATTTGCCCTTAGTTGGAGATATACAGATGATTATGAAGAAAAGATAAATATCATAAATGAAAGATTTGAAGAATCCTGGGTGGCAAGTGGAACAGAGGTTACATTTTCGCCGGTCGTTGCTGTCATAAAGCCGGATAATATGCCGGATAAGACATCAAGTATTATAGAACTTATAGATTATGTTTCAGCTAATAATATGGATTTTGAAGGTAAGTCTTTTATTATTGTGGACGAAATGATAATCGGTAAAATGAGTCGCAAGAGGAAGGTGGAAAAGACCATTGCCCGTGTACTTAAGGATAATCAGATGAAAGCATTCTTTCAGCCTATTTATTCCACAAAGGAAAAGAAGATTGTTGGGGCTGAAGCATTAGCAAGGATAATAGATCCGGAAATGGGTTACATACCGCCGAATGAATTCATTCAGATTGCTGAACAGAATGGTTCTATCATGGAGATGGGACGTCAGATATTTGAAAGAGTATGTGAATTTATAAGCCATTATGACCTTAAAGCCATGGGAATGGAATTTGTAAATGTAAATCTTTCTCCTGCCCAGTGTTTAAACGAGCATTTAGCAGAAGAATTTAAGAGTATAGCAGAGAAGCATAATGTTTCTCTTGATATGATAGATTTTGAAATTACAGAAACATCCATTGAAGATCTTCTTAAGATTCAGGCTCAGATGGACAATCTTAAGAAAGAGGGAGCAACATTTTCTCTGGATGACTTTGGAACGGGTACTTCAAACATTACAAGACTTTTAAGTCTGCCTCTTTCTGTAATAAAGCTTGACATGTCCGTCGTTTGGTCATATTTTAAAGGTGCATCTAAAATTCTTCCGGATCTTGTAAGCATGTTCAAAAAGTCTGACCTTCGAATCGTTGTAGAAGGTGTAGAAACCAAGGAAATGTGCGATACATTAGCGGAAATGGGATGCGATTATGAACAGGGATATTTTTTCTCGAAGCCTATTCCTGGCGAGGATTTTATCAAGCTGATCAGTAAGGAGACAAAATGAAAAAATGAAAAATCCATTAAAAAATATTGATAAGAGATATCAAAAAATCTGCATTTATACGTCACTGACCATGATATTTACAGTGATAGTGCTGTTTGGGCTTTATAACAGTCTGCCATGGTTAATGACATTTGTAAAACTATGCAATGCTATATTAAAACCCCTTATTCTAGGGCTTGTTATCTGTTATCTGCTTCTTCCTTTGGTTAAATTATTTGAAAAATTACTGATGAAGAAGATTAAAAAAGAAAAACTGGCAAGATCTTTATCGGTACTTATCGTGCTTTTGGTGGTTGTAGGTATCATTTCCGGAATACTTACAATACTTATCTGGACTGCCACAAAACAGATCACAAATATCAATATGAAGACCATTTCCATAATGATGGAAAATATTAAGAAGTCGTTTGGATCTTTATATGATCAGGTTGTGGATGTATTAAAGAAACAGAATTTTGATGTTTCAACAGTAACAACAAAGATCACAGCCTCTATTCCAGCGTTTTTATCAGGCGCATTTGGAACAGCTTCAACACTCCTTTTTGCATTCATTTTCGCGGTATACTTTATGCTGGATGGAACCAATATTTCAAGATATTGGAAAAATGTTGCAAAGGCAGTTCTTAACAGAAAGACAATTAATATACTTGAAGAATTAGCAGGTGAACTGGATAAATGCTTTTCTGGATATATCAGAGGACAGGCTTTAGACGGACTTATCATCGGAGTTGTCAGCACCATAGTGCTCCAGCTTATCGGAATGCCATATGCAATTATTATCGGACTTGTGGTGGGAGTAGGAAATCTTATTCCTTATGTAGGACCAATTCTTGGTTATGGAATGATAATCCTCATTAATCTGGTAAATTATAATCCTAAGATGATGATCATAGGACTTTTAACATTACTTATCCTGATGTTCCTTGATGGAAATCTTGTTAATCCGAAACTTCTTGCAAATGCTATACATGTACATCCGCTTCTTGTAGTAGCTGCACTCCTTGCAGGCGGTGCCATTGGCGGAGTTTTAGGTATGCTCCTTGCAGTACCTTCAGGTGCCTTTTTAAAGCTTCAGTTTGAGAAACTGATCCGGTATAGAAAACAAAAAAAGGTTGAAAAAGAAGAAGAATTCTGCGAAGATGTAAGTGCTGAGATATTAGACTAAAGTGAATGGTTTTTAAGGATTAATCAGGAGGGGAAAATGGCAGAAAATAAATACAATGATCTTGAAATCGAAGAAGTAATCTTTAAGAAAGAAGAAGAAAAGAAATCCGACATAGGAACAGCAATTGATAAGCTTACTTATCATTATGTTGTATTTTGCAAGGATGGAGAAATCTTTGCAGACGATGGAAAAGATATAAATCTTATCCTTGGAATGATGAAAGATGGTTATGATTTCAGCGGTTATTCAGTAGCAGATAAGATGGTTGGAAAAGCCGCAGCTATGCTTTTTGTGAAAGCTGGTATAAAGAAGGTTTATGGAAGAGTAATGTCAAATACAGGATTTGATTATCTCATGAGACATGATGTAGATGCTTCCTATGGAACACTTGTAGAAGAAAATGCCTATGATGAAAAAGAGCTGCTTAGCATGATAAATCAGGCGTAGGATGTCAAAATAGACGAACGGACGCCAAATTTAACGAACGGACGTCAAAATAATAAGGACGCTCAAGCGATCCCTCCAGCGGGCTAAAAATGCCCTTTGGAGGGATCCTTTCGCGTCCTTTTATTATTTTGGCTGGGGTTGGTGGTTTTTGGACCTTTACGTTTAATTTTGGCTGGGGTTGGTGGTTTTTGGACCTTTACGTTTAATTTTGGCTGGAGGAGGGGGATTTTTTGATTTTACTTTTGTTTTGGCTCTGTAGGGTGGATAATATGGGAAAATAAAAAATGCCTGAACTAAAATTATTCAGGCATTTTTAACTGCGTATATAGAACCACACAGTTTGAAAAAAAATAAGCCGCCAACCGGAATCGAACCGGCGACCTCAACATTACCGATGTTGCGCTCTACCGACTGAGCTATGACGGCACAGTTTTTAACCTGTCAGACTATCGTACTAAATCTTAAGGTTTTTGACCTGCCAAACTATCTTATTAAATCTTTAGGTTTTTGTCAACAAGAATAAGACAATTCATATGAAAAAAATGGATAAAAAAGGGGCGTTTTTTCATTTTTTTTTGCAATAAATGCCATGCTGTGCTATCCTATATCTAGTTGTGCATATAATTATGTAAATCATTAGGGAATTTAAAAGGGATAAAAAAGTGAAGAATTATATCAAAAAAACGGTAATCCTTATAATTTCATTAGCGGTGATATTTGTGGCTGTTTTTGGAAATATAAAAAATGAGTGGGGCGAGATATATGCAGCAGAGACTGCTGTGGTAAAACCTGGAACAGAAATGCTTCGCGTAAGAGCAACTCCGGGTGGAACAATAATGAATGATAAATATGGTGATACCATATATCTATATGGCGGACACAGACTTACAGTTCTTGATAAGTCTAATTCAGCCTGGTATAAAGTAACATTTTCTTATAATGGGGAACAGATTACTGGATATGTAAGTACTGACTGGATCACAGTAACAGACAATTCTGATAATTCAAATCAAAATACTTCTGAAAGTGGTATGTCAGAGGATGAGTTTGAGGATTATTTGGATGCACAGGGATTTCCAGATAGCTACAAGCCATATCTTAGAGATCTGCACAGACTTCACCCATCATGGATTTTCAAAGCTTATAATACAGGACTTGATTTCAATACATTCTATGAGAATGAGAGAAATAAACAGGGACAGATTAAGAATCTGGTTCAGGGAACAAGCTATGAGCCACATTATAACTGGAGATCTACAGAAGTTGGTTATAATGCAAAGACAAATACCTGGTATTCATATGATGGAGATTGCTGGTATGCGGCTTCAAATGAACTTGTAAAATATTACCTTGATCCAAGAACCTATCTCTGGGAAAATTTCATTTTTGTATTTGAATCACTTTCATATCAGAATGGACAGAATCAGACTGCAGTTGAATCAATCCTCAAGGGAACATTTATGGCAAATGCTTATCCTAGGGGAGAGAATAAGAAATACTCACAGCTTATTATGGAAGCTGCACAGTCAACCGGCGTAAGTCCATATCACATTGCATCTCGTATCAGACAGGAAATGGGTACAACAGCAGGTGTATGTGCTACAGGTACAAGCTCATCTTTCCCGGGAATTTACAATTTCTATAATATTGGAGCATTTGATTCAGCGGCAGGAGATGCTGTTTATAACGGACTTAAATGGGCTGCGACATCAGGTTCATATGGTCGTCCATGGAATACAGCAGCCAAGTCGATTTATGGCGGCGCTCAGTTTATTGGAGAAGATTATATCAATGTTGGACAGGATACTCTTTATTGTCAGAAGTTCAATGTATCTTCATATATGACGTATTATCATCAGTATATGACCAATATTCAGGCTCCTAGATCTGAAGCATTAAGCCAGTATTCAGCTTATGCTTCAAATGGACTTCTTGATTCAGCTATCGTATTTAAGATTCCGGTTTTTTATAATATGCCGGATTACACTGAGAAACCATCAGATTCAGGAAATCCAAATAATTTCCTTTCAAATCTTGGGGTATCAGGATATAGTCTTACACCAACATTTGGATATACAACATCAAATTATTCACTGATCGTACCAAACAATGTAACTCAGTTGACAATTACTGCAAGCCCAGTTGCTTCAACTTCTCATATTCAGGGTACCGGAAAGGTAAATGTCAATGTGGGTGAAAATAAATACATGGTTAAATGTATCTCTCAATCGGGAGTTTCACGTGTTTATTGGATCAAAGTCATAAGAAAAGAAGCAGATAGTTCATCTGGCAATTCTGGTGGATCAGGATCATCAAGTGGATCGGGTTCATCTGGAAATTCAGGTAATTCCGGAAGTCAGGAAACAGTTAAGGTGCATAGAGGGGATCTTACAGGTGATGGAAAAATAACTGCACTTGATATAGTTAAGATTCAGCGTATCATCATTGGACGCGATAAATTAACTGATGAGAACAAAGCACTGGCTGATGTGAATGGAGATGGTAAGGTTTCGGCTCTTGATATAGTTAAGATTCAGAGACATATTATCGGACGAGAAAAGATCAGCTGGTAAGGTTAATGGAGGAAGGATAATAAATGAAGTATAAGATGTTTAAAAGACTCGGTGCATTATTAATTGCGCTGTGTTTAATAGTTAATGTTATTAATATCAGTTCAAAAGATAAGAAAGTACTGGCAGCAGATGTAGATGTGAGCATTTCGCTTTCGTCATCTTATATCAGTATGGGAGATTATGTTACTGCTACATTTTCGGTAAGCGGTTCATCAATTTCCGCTGGAACACTTTATGTTGGCTATGATTCAAGTGTACTTTCATATGAGTCTGGTTCAGGTATGATCTATGGCGGCGGTGGTTCCCTTACAATTTCATTTACAGGTGAGGGAAGTGCATCAGCCACATTTAGAGCAGAAGCAAATGGCGAAGCTTCAATCTATACAAGTGGTGAGGATTTCTACGATATTGAAGGTTCAGCTCTTGGAGTAAGCCACGCAGGAGTTACAGTTACTGTAAGAACTGAAGAAGAGACTACAAGTGCTCCAAGCAATAACAAAGAGCCGGAACCATCAAATGACAACACAGAAGAAAATACAGATAAGAGATCTAACAATTGTTATCTTGCTTCACTTATGGTTAATCCTGGTGAATTAAAACCTGCATTTTCATCATCAACTACAGATTACACTGTTGATGTACCTGAAGATACAAAGAGCATTACAGTAAGTGCTGAGACAGATGATTCAAAGGCTTATACAAGCATCAGCGGAGCAGATGATTTACAGAAAGGCCAGAATACAGTCTGTGTTACAGTTACAGCCGAAAATGGTGCTGTTAAGAATTATTACATTACAGTTAATTGCGGTAAGGTTACTGAATATACTGATGTGACAATTGACGGAAAGAAATACAAGTTCGTTACAGAAGATTTCCAGAACATTCCTGAGGGATTTAAGGAAAAGCAGATCAAGTATAAAGAAGGTGAGCTTAAAGGATACACTTCATCAGCTGGAAATGTAGATATCCTTTATCTTTCAGATGAGGCCGGAAATAAATCCTGGTTCATTTACGATGCAACAAAGGATAAGTTCACACCTTATTTCGAATATTCATCAGCTTATAAGAGATATATAATTATTGAAAAGCCTGAAAATGTTACACTTCCAGAAGGTTTCAAGGCCACAACTATAGACCTTGGTCACGGAAATGTACCTGCATATGTGGATGATTCAGATTTCGGAATCTATCTTGTATATGCAGTTGATGTGGATGGAAAAGAAGGATTCTACTACTATGATACAGTTGAAAAATCCTT
>AUXO010610243.1_pt1 | contig 12200 bp, 19 predicted proteins | sample 768731 | NCBI WGS metagenome assembly AUXO01 (sample SAMN02715735, study PRJNA202380) | gut metagenome | biome: sheep rumen | host: Ovis aries | place: New Zealand: Palmerston North | reverse complement strand
GTGTATTATAATAGGGCGTAGTTGCACTACTCCCCTATTCGTCCATATATTTTACTAAAATGTGAATAAAAGAAAATTAAAAGGTCAATGCCATACTTTTTGTAATAAAGGCTCAAACAAGTGAAAAGCTTTTTCATCTTCACAGCATAATCTACCAGTTGAACATACCCTTCTGAACAATTGACCGAATCTTTCAAAATTAATCGAATACATTTCTCTTGTTGTATTATACATTTGATCTACAAGAACAAAGCCATCTTTTCGTTTTGTACATGCTATACAGAACATATTACCATTTGTCCAAATAGAACCTTCTCCTTTACATGATCTAAAACTTGCAAAATATTGCATACCAATATGTGAAGCAATTTTTATATTTGTAGATTCAAGAATACCACCTTTTGAATAATCTTCATAGTCAGTATCACTTATCATATCAGCAAATTTTGATTTTGCTCTAACTTGTCTATGCTCTTTATTTGCGTAAATTTGAACAGCAATAGTGTTATTCTTATACATTCTAATTTTATCGTTTGTAATAGATAAATCAAGCCCAAAAAAGTCAAGAAAAGGATTGAATGCAGTAACCTTATTACCTAGACAAATTAATTGCGTATTATCTCTATCTCTATCTATTGATTTATAGAATTCTAAAAGTAGGTGCATTTCATCTGGTAAATATCTATTATCAAGTGGTACATATTCATCAAAGTAAATTTTATGTATTCTTGATACATCAGCTATTTGTGATTTTAATCTACTACTTGTAGATAATGGTACAAAATAAACAATCCAGTCCCATTCATCTTCTTCAGACTTTCTTACTTGTACACCTACTTTAGAACCTTTAAATTGCCATTTTGAGAACCTTTCTCCCTTTGGTACAGCAATTACTTCATTAAAGAAATTTTCGTACATTTTAGAAGTTATTTCAGTCTTGTATCTTCTCATTAAGATTGATATATCTTTTGAATGTTCATAGTCTTCAAGTGCTTCAAATTTAACATCAAAGCTCTTACCATCAGAACGATCAGAAAGCACTAGATTCATTAATGCTTTCTTACTCAAAATATATCTTGCTGAAAAGTAACTATCAAACACTTCTACACCTATCGAACCAATAATAATATCTTATTCCATTTTTGAATATTGTTTCTAATTGTTTTCTAATTGATTCAGAAATTACACCATCAATTACTAGATTATCATATTTAACAATATCATAATTATTTAATGATGTTTCATAATGATTTTGAATTGGATTTTCTGGGTTAAAACCAACATATTCTTGAATTGTATAACCTTCAATATCTGAAGCTTTTGCAACTTCATCTTCATTATCTGGATTTAATGACCAATATACAATACCATTACAAGCATTTAAATATGCACTTTGATTTTCAATTTTAACCGATTGTGAAGTTGAATGAATTGGAAGAAGATTTTTAACTTCACCCATAATTGTATTTCCAGCACCTGATATATCTGGAATTTGCATTTTTGTTGCACTTTTTAATACATTTCCAATTAAACTCAAACCAGATGAAATTAAAGCAGTATTTTGTTCATATTTTAATGCTTCTGAAGTTTCATATGATTGTGCAGAAATAGGAACTTGAAGTTCTAAATCTTTTGATACATCAATAACTTCACCACAAATATTTAACATTATTGTAAATGTAAAATTATCTGTTGAAAAAATTGGTTTAACTTTAATTTTTTTACCATTTGGATTAATTTCAATATTATGTCCTATTAATCCAATTGATTTTATTTTAAAGTCATTATTAAATTCAAATTCAGTTCCATTTATAACACTTCCACTATAAGAACTAATAATACGATATAGACCATATTGTGTAGTACCTAAACTATAAATTTTTGTTGTATCTACTACTAAACCAAAATTAACTGGTACTAAATAGATATTTGAAATTGAATAAGAATATTCACCAGAAAGATATGGAACTGAAGCAATTATTTTCATATCAGATTGATGTTTAACAAAGTCTTCAATCCAAATATCAGTTAATCCCATTGAAGTATAATTTTCATCACCATTAGTACGACCTAAACAAAAAGTAAATACTTTTCTTTCAGTCATATTTGTACCAGCTGTATTTGTTGTATATGCTTGAATAGTTACTATAACATGATATTCTTCTACATTTTGTTTTGTTAAAATTAATGGCTTATTTGATTCATATGGTATTGGCAAATTATGAACAATATCAAGTTCATGATTTAATGTATAATCATTATCAATTGTATTTGATTTTTTAAGATCATAAATTCTTGTTCTTTTACCATATGCAATTTTAAAATCATAATTTTGCCAAATATCTTCAGAATAATTAATAACAAGTGAATTATCAATTAATGTTACACTTTCAATGAAATAAAACCTTCTTTCTCTTATTCTGTCATATTCATCTAAAATTTCAATACGCATATAATTATATGCTTTATCAATATTTAAATCTGATGATACTTCAAAAGAAAATGTTCCTTTATTTGTTAAATAAATATCTTCTTCTAAAGTAAAATCTAAATTTCCAGTTAAATTTAAAAGATATGAATCAATAGCTGAAATTGAACCAAGTATTTTTTCTTTATTTAATACTTCTTTATAATCTCCATGAAATATACAATTTTTAAATAATGAAATTTTTGTTATCATTAATAAATCCCCATAAATAGTATATCAAATGAATCAATACATTCAAGATAAATATTTTTAATATTCATAGCTGAATCAAGAAGTTCAGCATTATCTTTATTTTTATTGATTACATCTTTTCTATTGTTTATATAAGCTGATGATGTTGCTAACTTTCTATTTGTTGTATTAATTGGTTGTAAATAAACATTGTTTTCACCATCTTCATTGATTGTAACAAGTCTATCTGCAACTGAATTATATTTATCAACATATAGATTTATTTTAGGAACATATTCCATAATAACTCTATCTGTAATAACATTACAATTGTGATAGAAAATACCTTCATCTTCAGCACCGATTTCTCTTGTATAATATCTTTCTTTAAACATAGAATACAAGTCATAGTCTAGTTCATCAATTGTAAAGTGTGGAACTGAATCCATCTTATTTTTAATTACTTGCCAATCTTGACTAGACTCATGATCTTGTAAAAATTCTTCTAATGTTTCAGTAAATTTTGCTCTTTCTGTTGACATATTTACTCCATAACATTTGTTCTGACTTGATTATCATCTTCTATTTCAACATCATCAAGTTCTTCAAGTATTTCTTCAGTTTCTTGATTGTTGTCTTCTACAATGTCAATAATGCGTTTATTTTCAACATCAAATTGTTTTGTAAAAGAAATTTGTGATAATTCATTTTCATCAACTTCAACCATTCCATCTACAATAGGAAATGTTTGATAATCGAATTTACCTAAAATTAAAACCTTTATCATTGTACATACACCTCTTTAATCCAAACATAAGGTTCACTACTAGAAGATATAACACTCATTGCATTATTTGAAAAATTTAAATAAATTCTATTTGCACCAGATATCCAAATATTATTTGGATTAACAGAATATTTATAATTTACTACTAATGAAATTATTGCATACCTATTTGATGAATATAATCTAACTAAATCAGAAGTATATAATTGTCCATTTAAACGTAATATTCCTTCAAATTCTTGAGAATATAAAACACCATCACTAGATGAAGAACCATAACCAATATCTGTAACTATTTTGATTTTCTTATAAGTATCTGGAACATTTGAAATTGTTACAGAAGAAGTATAAGCAACTGAACCACTCCATGCAAGTTGCCAGTTATCACTAGAACCACCACTAGCTGATAAAACATTATCATTATCAATAGATAAACCATTACCAAGTGTAACAGCACCAGTTTTACCACCTAATGAAGAAATGACTTGAGTTTTGTCTGCTTTATCTCTAATAATACCAGCACATGTCAATATTAAATCATTAATTTGTCCATTTACATCACGAAATTTTGAAAATAATGCTTTATTTTGAATTGGGTTTTCTGATGTTTCAGATAAAGCTGAATCAACATCTGTCTTCTTTATGCACAATGTATTAATCATTGTTTGAACATATTCTTCAGTAACTACATCTGTTGGAATTGGGTGTTCTTGAAGATAAAGTTCAATCTTCTTCAATATCTGAAGAATTGTATTGTTTGAATTAATTGGTGATATTGTATAATTTACTTGATTACTCATTTTCACCACCCTTATTGCCTTCTGTGGCAACAATATTTGTTGTATTGATTTCTAACTTAATAGATAGATTCTTTGCTTGGCTATCGAAGTTAAATGTGTCCACAAGTACATTAATACAATCTTTTGCATAAGAATCATTTGCAACAACTTCAGCTTGTTGTACTCTTTCCCTTTTATCTACATTTGCAGTAGATATACCGATTGCATTAAGTGTTTCGTTCCACACTTGCTTTCTTGCTTCTTGAAGTTTATCAACTAAATAAACTGCATTTGTATTTAATGAAGTACATGATTCTTTTAAATTCATCTTCTTGTTTACAAATGCAACTGCACTTCCTAGTTGCTTACTTTCAGATAAGTTTGAAAGTGTCAATAAAGTTGTCTGATCTGGAACTTCAATTAAAGCCATTGTTTTGTTTGCTTCAAGATTTTGTTCAATTGCCATATCAAAATCTACTAATTTCTTTATTTGAATATCTACATAATCAGCTATTGGTGTCATTACATCATTTGCTCTTAAAATACAAACTTCATCTCTAGGTCTATCAAGAACTAAACCTTTATAACCTACAAGTTCATATCTTTTTGGCAAATTGTATTGATCTATATCTAAAAATGTAAAAGGGAGATACAACCCAGTTGCAAAATCATAGGCTATAGCTCCCTTTTCAAATAACACTTTTAATAAATATCTTTTTGGCAATTCTTCTTCACTAACACCAAGCACATTTACTGAATTATGAAATAAAGCTTCTATTCTACTATAATAATTTGTATAGTAAAGCTTTCTTTTGTATTCAGCTTCTTTTCTTGCTTGTCTTGTGTTATTTGCCATTCAATCACCTATTACGCAATTGCACTTGTATATGTAATATAACAACCATCAAATAATGGTGAAATAGCAAATAAATCATCAACATGTAAGAAATAGTTCCAGAATAATCCATCACCATTCTTTTGATCAGCCATTTCATAAAGTCTGTTATACTTAACGATTGCATTTTTATCTACGATAAATACTTCTCTATCTGTAGAATCTGTTTCAATGATTCTTGATTTTAATTCAGCCTTATCAAGATTAAATACACCAGCTAATTCATCAACATCAATAGCATTCTTTAATGTATAAGGCATAACAACCATGATATCTTCAAGTTTTGTTCCCCTTTGTAAACCAGCAGAATTATATGTATCATTTACGAATGTCATTCCCTTGATTGCATTCTTTAATGCTTTTAATAATCCCTTAATTGTTGTTTGGTCTGAACCAATGTGAACAAGTGGTGAATCACCTTGTCCAGTTGTTTGCTCTTGTGTTCCCCAATGTAACAAAGCTTTTAATGATTGATATCTATCATTTGTTGCTGATACACCTAAAACTGATACAAGCTTTTGTGCAACATCTGAAGCACCAGTACCAGATAATAAAATCTTTTTTAATTTTGGAAGATCCACAGATGTTTTATAAGTATGTCTTTGCCATTTGTTGAAATACCTTACAGCAAGTTTTTCTCTTGTATCTTTTGTTAAAGCACCAGCACCAGTTTGATCATAACCAGAAGCTTCTACTAGTTTTGCAACTGCTTGTTCGATAGTATCACCATTTTCAATAGTACCCTTATCAAATGCTGATAATGGATTCTTTGCTTCTACTTCTCGAATAATTTGTAAAGCAACTTTACCAATTGCATTACCTAATTCAGCATAAGAATTTGGTACATAAGCTGTACCACTTACACCGACACCAAAATTGTTTGTAATTGCCATTTTTCTATTTCTCCTTTATAATTTTATTTTCTATTTTTTGATAAACATCTAAATACCAATGCAACTTATCTCCATCGTAAGTCAACTCGAAATAAGGACTGCTAGGACAAGACGTAAATAATAAACATTTATAGTTTTGCAAAGTCTTACAAGACCATACTATAAAAATTCTATACGTCTTACTCTTATCAATTGCTAAATGTTCTCTTGTCCATTTAGCAACTATCATTTGTGCTTCTTGTTCGTAATCTGTCATTCTTTCTCCTATTTTAAATTATTTTTATTTCTTAATTCTTGAAGCATTTCTTCTTCAAAATTTAATTCTTGACTTGGTTGTGGCACATTGTTATCACCACGCATTAAAGCTCTAATTTGATTATTATGTCTATCTTCAGAATCTTTTAAAGCCTTTTCTTTTTCTTCTTCTACAGCCTTTATTTTGGCTTCACATTCTTCTTTAATAACTGCAATTGAATTATCAGTCGCAGATATTTGTTGTTGAAGTTCGTTGTTCTTCTTCTCTAGTTCCGTTACTTTGTTCTGTAATTCTTTGATTTGTTCTTCTGTCATTGTTATTTATCTCCTTTGTTAAAGCAACTAATTGCTCTACATCTTTTGTTATCTCGTCTTCTTTATATTCAATTTTGTTTTCAAAACAATACATAATATATTTTGATAAAACATATTGAAGTTTATCTGAACCAGAAAAGTTCTTATGGTCTTCAGCTTCTTTCATGAATTCCATAAGAACCTTCGTCTTATCTGTTACAGCATTTACATGTAAATATAAAGTTTTCCACTTACCTTTCTTTATATTTGCGATAATACCTAAAATACTTGATATAATACTTATCAATAATAAAATAGCTTTGATAATTAATGAAATATTTGATGTCATATCTGATAGCATAAAATTCTCCTTCTGATTCAATTATACTTCAAAATATGACATTTGTCATTATTTTATAGCATTTTCATACGCAATTTCGTTGCATGGAATTGCTTCTAAATGTAAACACGATTCGTGAATACAATGATCTAGAAAAATTCTATATACGATTTTATCAACTTCTATTTCCTTATCTGAAATATAATTTGGATTTTGTTTCTTAATAAAAGCATTCTTCTTCATTCTTGCTTTTACTATATCTAAAACTTCAATATTTGTCATTTTCTCACCTTCGCTGTTATATATGTAATTTTGTTATAATTACGATTAATTAATGTTATCATTTCCTTCATGGTACAATGACCAGAAGTCACCTTTTTAACAATACCATCTTTATTTTTTGTGATAATTTCAACTTCAAATTCCTTATCTGGTTTCATAATTCAATGCGTTCTCCTTCTAATATTTTCTTTACTTTTGTTTTGTATAACTCTTTCCAGCATACAAAAATTTCTTTTGGAAAAGTTGTTTCACCAACACATAAAGGACAAGATTCACAACCTTCACCTTTCATTTGCTTCTTGCAAAACTTCTTAATTTCCTTTTCATCTAAATCAATTATTTCTTTCATAATTTTCTCCTATTTAATTAATTCATGCATTAATCCATATTTACATAATATGTTATCTCTTTCTCTTAATTGTCTTCTAAAAGTTTCTTCTAGTTCTTTGATTTCTTTATCGTGATTTTCAATAGATTCTAATTTAATATTTACATCTGACCATTCAAAATAGTTATTCTTATAACCAGCATTATACTTTTCATACTCTAATTGAGTTCTTTTTTCAACATAATGTTTTACATTTTCCCAAGCTGTACGCATAGTTTTAATCTCCTATATCTAAATCTTCATAATCAACATCATCAAGTTGATTCTGTTCATTTAAAGCTTCTTTATTTATCTTCAGATTCTCATCATTAAGAATCATTTTATCAACATAAATTAAAGCTTTACCACCTTTAACATTCATACCACATAAGCATTTGAATGTTCTATTAGGTTTAAATACATCACACATTTCACTAAAATCTTTACATTTCTTTAATTCCTTCTCCACCACCTTTATATTGACACCTTTACAATGAACTTCACAATGGTCAGAATTATATAATAAATATGATTTAGGTGCTAAAAATAAACCATGCTCGAAAACACCTTCACATTTTAACTTACCTAATTCAACATCATCAATTTCTTCTGGATCATTGAATTCATTTAAAATTTTTAATGAATCCGTATCACAATAAATGAATTTGTGTTTTGGATCATTATTTGTTGATTCTCGAATTAATCTCATCAAATGACATCTTGCAAGTGATGTAACTCTTGAACCTACTACTACACTCATCATACCTTTTACATCTACTTCTTCTCTTTTCTTAACTAAATGTACAACGCCATCTTCGTTAAGTTCATATGCACATATTATTCTTTCAATTCTTTGCGCTAATTTACCATAAGCTGAATTTAAAAATAATTTTGCACCTTGTCGCATAGCACCTTTATTATGCTTTTTAATTTCATAAAATAAATCGGTATATGTTCTAGCACCTTTCATATGCTTTGCCTGATATATCAGAACATAATTGATGTCATATTCTAAATCATAATATCTTTCATATTCATCAAGTTCTTCTTTCCAGATAAGTCTTATATCTGGTTCTCTGATAATATCTACATATTCATCTGAAAGTTTATCTTGCCATACAGCAACCATATTTCTTTTAATGCAACCATAAAGATTTGAAATACATAAAATATAACAATGATCTTTGTCATATTTATCTACTGAATCAACCTTAATTCCTTTTCCAACTGGGTATGTCATATTACGCATTTGATTTGGATACATTGAATTTACATCATAAGTGTAAACATTATTGCACACTACACCACGAAATAAAGGATTTACAAAGCATTTACCACCAAGATATAAATTATTATTACGAAAATAATTATCTTCTTCTATGGTCATAGGAAAGCAGTATTTAAATGCTTTGATGTTTTCTTTTTCATCAAGTCTATTAAAATAATGCTTCAACATAGTTTTCTTTGCTAAACCACCAGCTGTTAAATAATCACCATCAAATAATGAATAACCAGATATTTCTTTTAATGTCTTTTCTATTGCTTCAGCTAATAAATATAAACCTTTAGTATCATTTATCATATACTGAATATCTTCTTCAATATCAGCTGATACATAATCCATTTCAAGTTTTCTAATATCATTACCTTGATGATCTTTAATTTTCCAAGATTCAAGATTTGCTTTTAAACCACCACCAAAAATGTTGCAGATATCAATCATACGAAAATTATGTACTTTCTTATGCCATGTATTATTTGTATATTCATACCATAATCTCATTGAATATCTTTGACCATAATCACCATTTAATGATTGAAATGTTTTTGATGGTAGTTTGCCATATCTACCATTTAATTTGTTTATTTCTTCTGTTGAATCGTGCCACCCATTTGTTAAAAGATAATAATCAAAAATTGAAAAATCGAACCTTGCATTATACCAGAAAATAGTTTTTGCTCTAAACATACAACAAGCTAATATAAAATCGTGACATGTTTGAAATAGAACAAAATTATCTCCATCAGATAACATAAAAGCATAACACTTTACTTCTACATTCTTCTTAATCCAATCTTGACCATTATTTTTATACAAATTATAAACTTCATCTTCAGATAATAATTTATCGTTTAGATAAAGTTTTGTTTCAGTATCTGCACCTAAATATTCACACTTTGGAAATGTTGATACACTAGATAAATTCCAACAGCCTTCAACATAAAAAGGCTGTTCAAAAACTTTGTTTGTTTGCCAATTCATATTTTAACTATTAGAATATTTGATTCTTTTTAAATAGCCTTCATTTGTTTCTTTGAATTGCTTAATCTTTTGCTTTAGTTCTTCATATGTCATAGCCTTTGATTTATAAGCTAAAAGCATTTGATTTACTTCATCATAAGTTTCAGCAAGTTTACCAATTCTTGATGATACGAAGGCTGTATCAACATCTTCAGCTTTATTAATGATATCGCTTAATTCTACTGAAGATGTTCTTGCACCTATTTCAACATTTGCAACTTGAGTTCCCCTTGCAAACATTGAAAAATATGTTTCTCTTTGAATGTTTAAATTAGATGATCCAGCTTTACGCATTCTATGAAGGACTTTACGATAAGTATTTTCAAAAATTTTGTCAGCATTAGTATAACCCATTTCTGTGAGTCTTTCTATTCCTAACTTTCTCCAATTCTTTCTTCTGTCCTTCATAGCCCACGCACTCCCGTTGCTTCTTGTCGCATATATGTTCAATCTTGTGAAAACATTGCTGTTGCTATTCCTAGTGGTGATTAACCTTCACACACATATGCAAGTTGAATGCAACACTCCTAACTTAATTATACTTCTTCAAAATATTGTGATAAATCTGTAACTTCTCTTTCAAGTTCTTCCATCTTTTCAATGTGTGATACCCAAAAGATTTCATATTTCTTATCAGACTTCTTATCTTTTGCAAGATTACCATCACCTTGTCTTAAATAAAGCATACATGATGATTTTGGAACTTGTTCAACATCTTTTGAAAACTTTAGATTTACACTCTTATCACCGATAATTGTGTAATATGATTTAAACTTTCTACCATCTTCTGTTTCTTTTTCTGTACAGAAGCACTTAACCTTGAATAACTTTGTTTCGTTTTGATTTGTTTGATTTGCCATAATTTAATCTCCTTGTAATTTTATTGTTTTGTATGTTCTTGTTCAAGTGAATTCATAGCATTCACGATATCTGAAGCCATTTTCCACTTTGCAACTTGACTAATTTGTTCATTCGATAAAGCTGATTCTGTCTTAATAACATCTTCAATATTAATATCAGAATATATTGCTAAAATCTTATCCTTCAATGAGTACCAACAAGTTTTATATGGGTCTTCTGGGACTTGCTGGGACTCATTTTTTGGAGTACTTATTATTTTAATAATATCTTTAATTTTTCCCATTTAACCACCTTCTATTCTTTGTCACAACCATAACAACAATTTTTGTTACAATTGCCACATTCATCTATTATATTACTATCTTCTGTTCCTTTTTTCAAATTAATGATCGCATTGTTTACTTCTTGAAGTTGATAAAGGATTGAATCTCTTTCACCACATAATCTATTGTAAATAGATTTATCAAGAAATGATTGAAGCTTCAAAATATTATCATTGTTACAATTAATATTTGTATCAACAAAATTTGAAATTGCTGAATCTATTTCACGATATTGAAATATTCTATTAAGAACTGCTTTATATCTTCTATGAAGTTCATCATATTGTCTATTTAATTTTGTTAATTCATTCATATTATCACCTACGCAACTAAATCAATTTTTAAAGCATTAGCTAATTCATGTAATAATTCACCACATTCAATTCCAGCATATGATAATGTTGATTCTACTTGATTATAAATAAATTCTGCTTCTTCTTTATTGATGTTTTTAAAAATTAAATTTGTTTTAATATTTCTATATGTTGATTCTAAAATAGTTTTAGCAAAAGTTAAATCATATAAAATAAAATTAATATTATTTAATATTCTTGCTTTTTTATAAACTTCAGTTGCATGATTTAATTCATTAAAAACTTTTTCAGACATAATATCACGAAGATCAATTGAATGACATTCATACCAACATCTATGATAAATTTCAGCATTCTTTTCACTTTCTGAACCTTCATCTGTGTATTGTTTAATTACTTGTTCATTGTTTTTAATTTGTTGTTTTATTGACTCTACTTGACTTTGATTAATAATTAATTCTTTCATAAATAGTACTCCTTCACCCAGTTGGGTTCACTTATATTATAGAATATGTCAATGATATATATATCTCAAATATTGCGAAATAACATCTCAAAAATTGCGTAATTTAAAAAACACCAGCACACGATCTGATCTCATGCACTGGTGTCTTAACGATAACAAGGAGATGAACGCACTAACATCTTCTAGTTATATTATAAATTATATTTATGTATTATACAAGTACTATACATGTAATATACATAATTAATATATGTACAAAATATCGATATGTATTGACTTATTTATAATAACTAAATACATATCAACATTTATACATATAGTGTTAGAGATAGCATATACATAATGGGGAATGAATAGGACGCCCCGTCCTATTATTCTACACA
>AUXO015148547.1_pt1 | contig 12203 bp, 11 predicted proteins | sample 768731 | NCBI WGS metagenome assembly AUXO01 (sample SAMN02715735, study PRJNA202380) | gut metagenome | biome: sheep rumen | host: Ovis aries | place: New Zealand: Palmerston North | reverse complement strand
AAATTTATGATAACTTACAAAAGGATTTGGAGGTTAAATCACTTAGAGTTTTAGCTCCTATTCCTGGTAAAAATACAATTGGTATTGAAGTACCAAATGATGAGGCTGAGGTTGTTTCATTTGGCGATATAATCACAGATGAATTTATAAATGATGGAAAGCCTTTAAATGTTGCCTTAGGTAAGGATATTAATGGTAGCCCAGTATATCAAAATATAACAAGTATGCCTCACGCATTAATTGCCGGTGCTACTCAATCAGGTAAATCAGTATCTATTAATACAATTTTAGTATCTTTAATTACTAAAAATTCACCTAATGATTTAAAATTAATTTTAATTGACCCTAAAAAGGTTGAATTAACATTCTATAATGACCTACCTCATCTAGTAACTCCAGTTATTGATGATCCACAAATCGCAACAGAAGCTTTAAAGTGGGCTGTTGATGAAATGGAAAGAAGATATGACTTACTTGCTAGAAACAGAGTTAGAAATCATGGAGATTACAATAAAAAGAGAAAAGAACATCCAGAAATGGAAGCTATGCCATTTATTGTAATTGTAATAGATGAATTTAATGATTTAATTATGCAATGTGGCGCTGAAACAAATGAAGCTATTATTAGACTTGCTCAAAAAGCAAGAGCTGCAGGTATTCATATTATTTTAGCTACACAACGTCCTACAGCTGATATTATTAATGGTACTATTAAAAATAATATTCCTTGTAGAATTGCCTTTAAGGTAGCTGCCGAACTAGATTCAAGAGTAATTCTTGATGAAGGTGGAGCTGAAAATCTATTAGGTAGAGGAGATATGCTTATTAAAAATAATGGTACTCCAGTTCGTGCTCAAGGTGCATATATTTCAGATGAAGAAATAGGAGCTGTTTGTGATTATATTTGTGATAGATATGATCCTGACTTTATGATTAGCCATGATGACTTAAAGCGTGCTCGTGCTAAAGCTCAAAATGGCGGTGGAGGCTTTGGAAGTAAAGAAGCTCAAGGAGAAGATGAAACTTTATTATATGAAATTGCTGAAGCTTGTGTACAAGCAGGAAGCTGTTCAATTAACTCAATTCAAAGTGGCTTTGGAATTGGATTTAATAGAGCTTCAAGAATAGTTTCAATTTTAGAAGAGCGTGGTGTTGTTTCACCTCGTCTTGGAACTAAGCCTAGAGAAATCTTAGTTGATTCATATAAATTAAGAGAGATATTCCACGTAGATGAGTAGTATAAAAGATGCTTATGAAGCATCTGATAAAAAAACAAAATCTAATTTTAGAATGATTTTAAGGCATATCATTTATGGAATTTTATTTGTGTTATTTTTAATAACATGTATAGTTCATAATGATATGCTTCTTAGATTTTCAAGGGTTACATTTAAAATTGAAATTTTACTTCCAATAATTATTTATATTTCATTAAGCATAGTTATATTATTAAGTTATGGTATGTTATTAATGATATATTTTGAAACAAAAAAGCATATGGATTTAAATAGAGTATTTAAAATATATAATAAAATAGATATTCCAAGATATATTTTTATGCTTATAAGTATAGTATTTTTCGTTGTTGTTTTTATGATTACACCATGTAATGTATCAGGTTCATCAATGTCAAATACTTTAAATGATGGAAATTTATTATTATGCACAAATATGTTTTATGAACCTAAAGATGATGATATAATCATTTTTGATTCAACTAATTATCCTGAATTAGGAGAATCAAAAGTATTAGTAAAAAGAGTAATTGCTATAGCTAATGATAAGGTTAGTTATTCAAGAGAATTAAAAACATTATTTGTTAATGATAAATTAGTTGATAATAATATTGATTTAAGTCAATATTTAACATTATCTAGGCAATCTATTTCTAATTATCAGCTATCTTTTACAGTAAGTGAAAATGATGTTATTGTATTTGGTGATAATAGAAAAGATTCATTTGATTCAAGAGGATTTGGACCTATAAATAAAAAAGATATTATGGGTAAGGTTATATTTAGAATATGGCCAATTAAAAGTATAACAAAAGATCTAAAATAGGAGATATTATGCAGACAATTCAATGGTTTCCTGGCCATATGGCAAAGGCAAAAAGAGAAATTTTAGAAAAAATGAATATGGTCGATTTAGTCATTGAACTTAAGGATGCAAGAATCCCTTATTCATCATCTAATCCAATGGTTAAAGAAATTATTGGATCTAAGCCTAGATTAGTATTATTAAATAAAAGTGAAATGGCTGATAAAGCTGTAACAAAAGCTTGGATGGATTATTATAAAGAAAATAATATATTATCTTTAGATATAGATTCAATTTCAGGCTATCACATTTCATCAGTATATAAATACTGTAATTTAGCATTAGAAGAATTATTTAAAAAAAGAGAAGAAAAGCATATTAAAAATAAGCAAATTAAGGTAATGATACTTGGTATACCAAATGTTGGTAAATCAACATTAATAAATACACTAGCTAAAAGAAAAGCTACAAATGTTGGTGATAAGCCTGGTGTTACTAAAACTCAAACTTGGATTAAGGTTAATCCTGATTTCTTAATTTTAGATACACCTGGTATTTTGTGGCCTAAATTTGATGACCAAGAAGTAGGCTTAAAGCTTGCAATGTGTGGCTCTATTAAAGATGAAATTTTAAACACAGAAGATATCGCAAGAGAATCAGTTAAATATCTTATTAATAATTATAAGGAATTATTAATTAGTAGATATAAATTAAAAGAAGAAGATTTAGATAAAGATATTTATGATGTAATAGAACAAATTGGAAAAAATAGAGGAGCACTTTTAAAAGGCGGTATTGTTGATTATACTAAAACATATAATCTTATCTTAAATGATTTAAGAACAAATAGAATTGGAGCAATGAGTTATGAGCGACCAAAACGTTAATTTATATAAATATGAAGAAGAACTATATGATAATGGCTATAAAATGATTTGTGGCTGTGATGAGGCAGGTAGAGGACCTCTTGCAGGACCTGTAGTTGTTGCTGCATGTATATTAGATCCTCTTCAAAGAATAGAAGGCATTAATGATTCAAAAAAGCTTTCAGCTAAAAAAAGAGAAGAATTATATAAAAAGATTATTAAAACAGCTTTAGCATATAATATTGTTTTTGTATCAGTTGAAGATGTTGATAACCTTAATATATATGAAGCTACTAAAAAAGGAATGCTAGAAGCTATTGGTGGTTTAAAAATTGAGCCTCAATATGCAATAATTGATGCGATGCCTTTAAATGAGCTTAAAATACCACATAATTCTTTAATCCATGGTGATGCCTTATCTGCTTCAGTTGGAGCTGCATCAATTCTAGCTAAGGTTACAAGAGATCATTATATGGAAAAGATGGATGTAAAATATCCTAATTATGGTTTTAAAAAACATAAAGGATATGGAACTAAAGCCCATATGGAGGCATTAGAAAAATATGGTCCATGTAAGATTCATAGAAAAACTTTTGCACCTGTATCTAAGTATTTTAATAAGCAATTATCGCTTGATTTAGATATAGATGATGATACTAAAGAATAGATAAGCTTAGGCTAAATGCTTAAGCTTTTTAAATCGAAAAAAATAAATAAAATATAAATATTTTATATAGATAAGCTAACTTGACAACAAAATTTATTTAAAATATCATAATATTTGGAAGTGAAAAATATGGAAAAAGTAATTATAGTAGAGTCTCCATCTAAATCACATACAATATCTCACTATTTAAATGGTGAATATGAGGTTTTATCCTCTAAAGGTCATATTAATGATTTAGCAATGTCAGGTAAAGGTGGACTTGGAATTGATATCGAAAATAATTTTAAGCCAACCTATATAATAGATAAGAATAAAATTAAGCTTGTTAATGATTTAATTAAGGAATGTAAGGGTAAAAAAGTATATCTAGCAACCGACCCCGATAGAGAAGGGGAAGCAATTGCTTATCACTTAGCTAATGCATTAAAGCTAGATTTAGATGATTTAAATAGAATAGAATTTCATGAAATTACAAAGCCTGCAGTATTAGAAGCTTTAAAAAATCCTAAAAAGATTGATTTAAAAATGGTTGATAGCCAAGAAACAAGAAGAATTATTGATAGAATCTTAGGCTTTAAATTATCAAAGCTATTCCAAAGAAAAATAGGTGCTAAAAGTGCCGGTAGAGTTCAAAGCGTAGCTTTACTTTTAATTGTTAATTTGGAAAAAGAAATAAAAGCTTTCGTTCCAACTAAATATTATGAACTTGAAGCAATATTCCCTAATTTTAAATTAAAGTTAAAAAAATATAAAGATGTTGAAATAAACGCAAATAATAGAATAGTTAATCGTAAGGAATTAGAAACATTAAAGTCTAGATTAATGTCATTTAGAGCCTTTGACATTCAAAATAAGATGATTCAAAAATCATCATTTCCTACATATACTACATCTACTATGCAACAAGATGCTTCAATTAAATTAGGCTTTTCAGCAACAAAAACAATGAGTGTAGCTCAAAAGCTATATGAAGGTATTTCAATTGGTTCATCACCTGTTGGTTTAATTACATATATGCGTACAGACTCAACTCGTTTATCTGATATCTTTGTTAAGTCTGCAAATAACTATATTTTAAATACATATGGTAATAGATATTTAGGTGGTATTAAAGTTAAAGAACAAAAAGGTATGCAAGATGCCCATGAAGGTATTAGACCTACTGATGTTTATAGGACTCCTGAATCTATAAAAAGCTATTTAACAAATGATGAATATAAACTATATAACCTTATTTATAATAGATGTTTAGCATCACTTATGAGTAATGCTATATATAATCAAACAACTATTTTATTTGAAAATACTGATTCAGTATTTGAACTTACTGGAAAGACTTTAACATTTGATGGTTATTTAAAGATTTATGGAAAAACAGATGAAGATAAATCATCATTTATACCAAATGTTAAATTAGGTGATTCTTTTAATGCTACTAGTATAGAAATTTTAGATTTAGAAACTAAACCTAAATCAAGATATACAGAAGCATCATTAATTAAAGATATGGAAGAAAAGGGTATAGGTAGACCATCTACATATGCTCAAACTATAGCTAAGTTATATGAAAGAAAATATATAATTAATGAGAAAAAATCATTAGTTCCAACTGAAATGGGTATTACTGTTACTGATAATGCTGTATTATATTTTAATTCATTAATAAATGTAAAATATACTGCAGAAATGGAAACAGCATTAGATAAGATAGCCCAAGGTAGTTTAGATAAGCTTGATGAATTAAATGCTTTTTATGATGAATTTAGTCCATTATTAGAAGAAGCTAGTGAAAAGATGACTGCGAAATATCCAATTCCAACTGATGAAATTTGTCCTGAATGTGGTCAAATGTTAGTAATTAGAAATGGAGAATATGGAGAATTCATAGCTTGTTCAAATTATCCTAAATGTAGATATATTAAAAATGATAATGAAGAAGCTAAAGAAATAATTGATACAGGTATTATTTGTCCTAACTGTAATACTGGTCATTTAGTTCAAAGAACATCATCAAGAGGTAAATCTAAAGGTTCAATTTTCTATGGATGTTCAAATTATCCAAAATGTAAGGCTACATTCACAGATGAGCCAACAAATGAAAAATGTCCTAATTGTAAATCAATGATGTTAAAAGATTCAAGTGGTAATCTATATTGTTCAAATCATTGTGATACTTTAGACTCAAGCTTTGATAATGTAGCTTGTCCTAATTGTAAAAAGGGACATTTAGTCTTAAGAGTTGCCGCTAAAGGTAAAAATAAAGGCAATGAATTCTATGGATGTTCAAATTATCCAAGATGTAAGACTTTAATAAGCATTGAAGAATATAATAAGCTTAAATCATAAGGAATAGGTTTTTTAGACCTATTTCTTTTTTTATTTATTTATGATATAATTTCAAACGATATGGAGTGATTAGATTTATGGGTTTTTTTGACTTGTTTAGAAAAAAGGATAAATCCAAAAGTAAAAAATATAAGATGGGTCTACACAAGACTAGAGAAGGAGCTTTATCTAGTCTAAGCGAAATCCTAAAGGAAAGTAATAAAGTAGATGATAATCTATTTGATAGATTAGAAGAAATCTTTATTATGGCTGATATTGGTGTAGATACAGTTATTGATTTTATAGATGACTTAAAAGATGAATGTTATCATAAAAAGATAACAGAACCAACTGAATTACAAGAAATCATTTTAGATAAAATGTTTGAAATTTATTTAAATGGTGAAATAGTTAATGCTAACCTAAAAGAAAATAGAGGTGGCTTATCTGTTTATTTATTTGTTGGTGTAAATGGTGTAGGTAAAACTACATCTATAGCTAAAATAGCTAAACAATATAAAGACCAAGGTAAAAAGGTTTTACTAGCTGCCGGTGATACATTTAGAGCAGGCGCTATTGCTCAACTTGATGTATGGGCAAAAAGAGTTGGTGTTGATATTGTTACAAAACCAGATGGTTCAGATCCTTCAGCTGTAATGTATGATGCAATTAAAAAGGCTAAGGATGAAAAATATGATATCTTATTATGTGATACTGCAGGAAGATTACAAAATAAGGTTAATCTAATGAATGAGCTTTCTAAAATGAAAAGAGTATTACAAAAAGAAATGCCTGATGCTCCACATGAAACATTACTTGTTATAGATGCTACTACAGGTCAAAATGGTATGAGTCAAGCAAAAGCATTTAAAGAAGCTACAGATGTATCTGGTGTAATTTTAACTAAATTAGATGGTACATCAAAGGGTGGTATTGTTCTTGCAATCCGTCATGAGCTTGGTATTCCTATTAAATTTGTTGGCCTTGGTGAGGGAGTAGATGATTTAGAGGTATTCGATATTGAACAATATCTTTATGGATTATTTGCTGATTTCTTTGAGGAATAATTTATGGAAATAGAAAAAAGAGAAGAAATAATAGCTTTATATGAAATATATTTTAAGCTATTAACTGATAAACAAAGAACTTATTTTGAGGATTATTATTTTTATGATTTATCTATAACTGAAATAGCCTTAAATTATGATATATCAAGAAATGCTGTTTTTGATCAGCTAAAAAGAGTAGATAAGGCTTTAAAAGAATATGAAGATAAGCTAAAAATAAAAGAAAAAATTGATAAAATAGAAAATTTAAATATTTCTGATGAAATTAAAAATTCTATCCTATCAATAATGAAGGAGTAAAAATATGGCATTTGATAACCTAAGCTCACGCTTACAAATGGGCTTAAGAAGACTTACCGGAAAAGGTAAATTAAATGAAAATGATATAGATGAAATGCTAAGAGAGGTAAGATTATCTCTTTTAGAAGCTGACGTTAACTATAAAGTTGTTAAAAAATTCTTAGCTGATATTAAAGAAGAAGCTATGGGTGAAAAGATTTTAAAAGGCTTAAACCCAGGTCAACAAGTTGTTAAAATCGTAAGAGAAGAATTAAAGAAGACTTTAGGTGATGAAGCAGTTGAGCTTAATTTTAAATCTAGTGGTATGACAGTTGTTATGGCAGTAGGTTTACAAGGTGCAGGTAAAACTACAGCTGTTGGTAAAATGGCTTTATTCTATAGAAAGAAATTTAAGAAAAAACCATTTTTAATTGCAGCAGATGTTTATAGACCAGCTGCCGTTGACCAATTAGTAACTTTAGGTAAGCAAATAGATGTTCCTGTATTTGAAATGGGAACAAAAGTCTCACCTTTAAAAATTGTAGAAGAAGGATTAAAGCGTGCTAAAGAAGAAGGCGCTAATTTCGTATTAATTGATACTGCAGGTAGATTACAAATTAATGAAGAATTAATGGATGAGCTTTCAAATGTTAAAAAGCTTGCAAATCCAGATGAAATCTTATTAACAGTAGATGCAATGGCAGGTCAAGATGCAGTTAATGTAGCTTTAGCATTCCATGAAAAGCTTGCTGTAACAGGTATTATTTTAACTAAGCTTGATGGTGATACAAGAGGTGGTGCTGCCTTATCTATTAAAGAAATGACAGGTATACCTATTAAATTAATGTCAACAGGTGAAAAGCTTGATACATTAGAAATATTCTACCCAGATAGATTAGCTGATAGAATCTTAGGTATGGGTGATGTATTATCATTAATTGATACAGTCACAGAAAACATTGATGAAGAAGAAATGAAATCAATGGCTGAAAAGATGATGAGCAATTCATTTAATTATAATGATATGCTTAAGCAATTTAAGATGATTAAAAGAATGGGTTCAATTTCAAAGATTTTAGGATTTATTCCAGGTCTTGGAAAAATGAAAAATGCTATATCTCAAATTGATGATAATGCTTTAGATAAAATTGAAGCTATTATTTATTCAATGACTGAAAAAGAAAGATTACATCCTGAATTAATTGATAAGGATTTTAAACGTAGAGAAAGAATAGCTAAAGGTTCAGGTAGATCTATTCAAGAAGTAAATAAATTAAGAGAATCACTTGTTCAAATGAAAGCTTCAATGAAGCAAATGAGCAATATGAGTGAAGCTGATGCTAAAAAAGCTTCAATACAAATGAAAAACGGCAATTTCCAATCTATGGCACCTCAAAAGGTGAAAAAAGGTAAAGGAAAAGGCAAAGGTAACTTTAGATTTTAAGTCCATGATTTTCATGGATTTTTCTACCTTAAAGGAGGATATTTATGAAATTATGTGCATCTATATATAATTTAAAAAATTTAAATAAGTTAATTAATGTTATTGATTGTGCAATTCTTAATTCCAAAGAATATTCACTAATATATGATGATCTAGATTTACAAGTAGCCTATAATTTATGTCTAAATAATAATATAATGCCAATTATAGCAGTTAATAAAATGCTATATGAAGATGATTTAGATAAAATTGATGATTTATTTAATAAATATAAAAATGCATATTTTTTAGCTACAGATTTAGCAGTATATAAAATAGCTTTAAAATATAATATGGTAAATAAAGTAATTTATGATCCAGAAACAATGATTACAAATTACCTAGATTTAAATGAATATTATAGTTTTGGCTTTAATGCTTGTTCAATGTCACTTGAAATACCTATTAATGATGTAATTGATAGCATTAAAAAAACAAACGCCAAAGTATTTATGCAAATATTTGGACATAGACGTATGTTTTATTCAAAAAGACATTTATTAAGCTTATATGAAAAGAAAGCTAATATAAAAATTAAAACAAATAATTTATATATAAAAGAAATAAATAGAAATGAATTTTTCCCTATTATTGAAAATAATAATGGAACAACTATTTATAGAGATTATTTAATAAGCTATATTGATAACATAAATGATTTAAATTTAGAATATGGTTATTTAGAATCATTATATTTAGATGATAATAAATTTGTTAATGTATGTAAAATTTATAAAGATTATCTAGAAAATGTTATAAGCTTAGAAAATGCAAAAAATAAAATAAATGAATTGTTTTTTAATATTAAAGATGGCTTTAAATATCAAGATAGTATTTACCAAAAGGAGTTGTTTTAATGTCTAAATATGAATTATTAGCTCCTGCTGGAGATTTAGAAAAATTAAAAATAGCCATTTTATATGGTGCCAATGCTGTATTTATTGGAGGCCAAAAATTCTCACTTAGAAGTAGAGCTTCTAATTTTACAATAGAAGATATAAAAGAAGGCTGTAAATTTGCCCACGAGCATAATGCTAAAATACATGTAACCTGTAATATAGTTATGCATAATATAGATACAGATGGCTTAATTGAATATTTAAAAGAATTAGAAAATGCAGGCGTTGATTGTATTATTGCCTCAAGCTTATATATCTTAAAAATGGTATTAAAGCATACTAAAATGGAAGCACATGTTTCAACTCAAGCATCAACATCTAACCATTTAGCAGTTAATACTTATGAAGAGATAGGTGTAAATAGAGTTGTTTTAGCAAGAGAATTATCTTTAGATGAAATAAAGAAAGTTAGAGATAATTCAAAATGTGATATAGAAGCATTTATTCATGGTGGTATGTGTGTATCTATATCAGGTAGGTGTATGTTATCTAATAATATGACAAATAGAGATGCAAATAGGGGTGGCTGTGCTCATTCATGTAGATGGTGTTATGATTTATATGATGATGGTAAAATAATCAATCCTGCTGGTGATTATTTTGCGATGAGCAGTAAGGATTTATGTGCAATTAAGCATATAAAAGATTTAATGGATATAGGAGTTAATTCCTTTAAAATAGAAGGAAGAATGAAATCTCTACATTATATCGCAACTGTTGTTAATGCCTATAGAAAAATCATTGATGAATATGAGACAACTGGTAAAATTATAGATATTAATAAATATGAAAAAATGATCGCAAGAGCTGAAAATAGATTAACATCAATAGGCTTTTTAGAAGGTATGACAACAATAAATGAACAGCTATATGACCTAAATTTAACTCTACCTACTCAAGAATTTATAGGTATTGTTTTAGATTATGATGAAAAAAGTTCTATGGCAACTGTTGAACAAAGAAATTATTTTACACCTAATTCAACAATAGAAGTTTTTAGTCCAACAGAAACATTTAATATTGAAATAAAAGAGATTTATGATAATGATTTAAATATTTTAGATGCCGCAAGACATCCTAGACAAATTATTAAATTTAAATCTTTAAAAAAATTAAATCCATATGATTTATTGAGGCTTATATGATTGATATAAAAATAGATAATGATATTTATTTAGTTGATATTATTATTAAGCCTAAAAATAGAAGAATATATTTAAGAATTAAAGATGGAATTATTGTAATAACTACACCTTATAATTTAAGTGAAGCATTTATTAAAAAGATGATTATAAAATCAAAAAAGGCTATAGATGAAGCACTTATAAAAAAAGATGATGTTAAATCTAATAATATTCATTTTTTAGGAAAAGAATATAAAGTAAATATTAGCTTAGCTAAGCATAATTATATATTTATAGATAATGATGAATTTTTAATATATACAAAAAAATTAGATGATATACATATTAAAAAAATAATTAATGAATATTATAATAATGCATTAAAGAAAATAGTTGATGCTAATTATATTGAAATTAAACAAAAGTTTCATATAGATTATAATGTCACATTTAGCTATAAGGATGTTAAAACATATTTTGGAGAATGTTATCCCAAAAGAAAACATATAATTTTAGCATCAAAACTAGCTAAATATGATTATAATTACATATTAAGTGTAATATATCATGAATTTGCACATTTCTTTTATTTGAATCACTCTAATTCATTTTATAATTTATTAGAAATGCTTTTTCCTAATTATAAAAAGATTCAAAAAAGCCTTAGAATGATAAAATATAAAGATATTTACTAATTGATTTTTGATGTGATTTTCTGTATAATGATAAAGTAAATGTTTTGGAGGTTATAAACTATGAATGACGAAAAAGAAGTTTATGAGTTAACAAGAGCCGGTTATGAAGAAAAGAAGGCAAGACTTGCTGAATTAAAAGGACCTATCACTGATGCTAACTTACTAGCAATTAAAGAAGCTCGTGAACAAGGTGACTTATCTGAAAACTCTGATTATAAATATGCAAGAGAAGAACAAACTAGAATTGTTGCTGAAATTGCTGAAATTGAAAATATCTTAAAATATGCAAAGATTTTAGATATTACAAAAGTAAAAGTTGAATATGTTGATTTAAAGAAGACATATGATTATGAAATCGTTGGTACAATTGAAGCTGACCCTTTCAATAAAAAGATTTCAAACGATTCACCACTTGGTAAGGCTATTTCTGAACACAAGAAGGGTGATGTATTCTTTATCACTACTGAAGCTGGTAAAGAATTAAAAATTAAATTACTTGAAAAGAAATAATTAACTAGAGTAGTTCATATGAACTGCTCTTTATTTTCTAAATGATAAAGAGGTATTTTATGATAAAAAAGCTTATTCCAGATGGATATTATAATTCAATATATGATATAGACTATAAGGCCTTATATGATAAAGGAATTAGACTTATTTTAACGGATTTGGATAATACCTTAATATCATATAAAGAAAAAGAGCCTAGTGAAAAATTAATTGAATTTAAAAATTATTTAATTTCTTTAGGATTTGAA
>AUXO012504178.1_pt1 | contig 12203 bp, 12 predicted proteins | sample 768731 | NCBI WGS metagenome assembly AUXO01 (sample SAMN02715735, study PRJNA202380) | gut metagenome | biome: sheep rumen | host: Ovis aries | place: New Zealand: Palmerston North | reverse complement strand
TATAAGGAGTCAGCCGCTTATTTGTGGTCTCTCCTCGGGGATTTTTAACTGTAATTTATACAAGATTACGTTATCCTCGTTTGAATTTTATGGATTTCGAGCTTTTAGCTCTTGTCTTTCCTATCAGAATACCGCCAATATTCTAAGCAGTTCCAGGACTGTGTGCTAATGAAGACAAGTCGACTGAAAGTTCACGTCATTAAGGCGTGAGCTATTCAACACTTGTACATTAGCAGGTCACTTGGCGGTAACCATGATAGGATTCAAGTTGCGAATGGTTACCGCCTTTTTTGTGTGCTTATAGCTGGTTACTTATTATCCCCTTTTATAACGAAATAATCTTATATGAATACAATAATATAATTTATTTATTATTAATCTTAATCTTATGAACCATGATAATCAATACATTGTTCTTTTGGACAATGAACAATATGGACCTTATAATTTGGCAACAATGCGAAACATGAAGCTTATGCCGGATACTTTGGTTAAATCTTTTTCTGCTGGCGATGAATTCCGTCCTGCATACTCTTTTTCAGAACTGTCTGGGTATCTTTTGGATGGAGTTTTTTACGATACTGAGGAAATGGAAGATGACACTTTGTTGAATGTTGGTGAACAACATCCCGAAATAACAATAGAAAATATAGATTCAGCTACATTTTATTATAAAGAAAATGGAAATATTTATGGACCTTTCTCTTTGTTGGAGTTATCACTTTTGGATGTAAATGAAAATACAGAATTAAGTGTCAACAATATGCGGACTTGGACTTTCGCTGGTAACATTCATGGTTTTTTGGAAATTCTTCGTGTTTTTTCTGGAGAGGATGAACTTGAAAATATTAGCCTTGATAAAGAAGAACTTGAAAATGTCATTAAAGATCAAGAGGAAGACCTAATTAAAAGGCAGAAAGAAATAAAAGCTAAAGACAAGAAGTTGGCAAACCAGCAAAAAGAACTTGACGATAAACAACAGGAAATTGATTTGCTCAAACAAAAAGAGACGGAAAGAGAACTGTGCTATCAGATGAAACAAATGGAGTTGGAATTAATGAGGAAGCAAATGGAATTGGATCTGATAGGAACTCAGCCAAAGATTGTAGAACAGCAATGGGTGGAGCGACCCACTTTTGATTTCTCTGCTGATTATAAGAACCGATATACTGCGTTTGAGAATCAACTTACACTTGTAATCTCATCTCTTAAGTCTTTACTTCCTAAGGACGAGAGATATGTGAAGGTATTCCCTTCACACGATGATGAAGTTGAGTTTCGTGTGGATACATATCGGCAAACCATGCTCAGACTTGGAGAACTATTTGCTCAAATCGGTAAGATTGTCCATGACGTAAATGTTATGTATGATGAAGATATCCAGCTTCTTGATTCCTCAATGTCTAAACTACGGCATGACACAATAAGTCAGCTAAATGCTAACGTGAAAGAGGCTGTTGATGAGTCAAAGGCTCAGATTCGCGAATTAGAGAATATCAGCCTAAGCAGTAAAGATACTATTTTTGAAGCATTGAGACGGGAGCTGGAAGAAAAGAAGTTGGAAATAGCACGTAAAATGAATGTCGAAAAGCAGAATGGCATTCAGAGAATTAATCAGGTGAAATCGGAAATTATCTCATTGCATGGTCAATTATTAGAGATATCTCGTCAAGCGGATGAGATCTTTAAAGAAATAGACCAGGAAGCAGCAAACTACTTTGATAAGTCTTATGATTTATCATTGGCGTCAAGCGATGTTTGGGAAAAGATTGCCAATGAGAATTTGTTGCCTCAGTCCTTCAGTCTGTTAGGAACTGAAGAACAAACCATAGGCCAGGACAATAATATACTGACAGTCAGGAAAAGGGTGTTCCTTGATTTTTTGAACTCGAAAAACTTAATATTAAGGTATAATAAGGCAACAAAAGGAAAAGCGTATTCTTTTGTGACTACACTTTTAGCTCGTATGATAGCTGTCTCACAACCTGGTAATGTTCAGGTTTCTATGATTGACATGGATGAGATGTGTGGCATCAGCAATATCCTTACAAGATTAAACCGTCAGGTATATAGTCTTTGTGTTAAAAGTGAAGAGTCTAGAAAGCTGATTGAATGGATGAAAGATCATATAGCAGACATTAAAGTGAATCTTTTGCAATCTCCTATCAACAGTTTGAAGGATTATAACAGTAAAAAGGAAAATAAGGAAGCATATCAGATTCTGGTGATTAAAGGATTTCCATCTGGATTTGGGGCTGATATGATTTCAGGACTGAATTCCATTTTAAGTAATGGTATAGATACGGGAATCAATGTGATTTTATTGATTGATGAAGATGAGTTAAACAGGAATGACGATGCCAGAAAAATCATGTCACGGATTTCTGATGATTCTATGCAGAAATGTCAATGTGTCGATTTGGCAAACCAGAAGTTTAATGAACAGAAATTATGTAATTTGGAGATTCTTTCTGACGTTACTGTGACCAAAATAGTTCAGTATGCCAATCGAGGATTTGAGGTTCGGGAGGACGAAAAAGTGTTGTTGTCTGATTACCTCCAGGCTGAAGATGATTGGTGGACTGGAAAAACGGCCCGTTATGCCGAAATACCATTTGGTCTCACCGATGACAAAATGGTGGCTAAGTTGAAAATAACACAAGAGAGCGGACAGAACTCTGCCGTTGTCATCGGTATTCCTGGTTCTGGAAAAAGTGTGTTCTTGCATTCTGTCATTTGTAATGCCATAGTTAATTACTCTCCTGATGAACTTAATCTTTATCTGATCGACTTTTCCGGTGTTGAATTCAACACATACGCTAACCACAGGCTTCCTCATGCCAAGGTGATTGCACCAGAGGCGGAGCGTGAGTTCGGATTGAGTATTCTGACTGAATTAGTGGAAGAGGGAGGAAGAAGGATGAAACTGTGTCGTGATAACGATGTCAGCAATATCGTTGATTTAAAAGCACGACACCCTGAATTAAAAGTTCCGAGATTGTTAGTCATAATTGATGAGTTTCAGAAATTATTTGAGATTGAGAATGATGCAATCAGCCGTGATGCCAATTCAAAAATTCATATAATTATACAGGAATTCAGAAAGTTCGGTATTAATTTGATTCTGGCTACACAACGGCTACCTTCTGGTTCTATTCTTCCCAAGGATTTGATTGCCAACAGAGTTGTTTTCAAGAGCTCTTTAAATGATTTTTCTGCTTTAATTTCGCTTCCCTCAACGATGCGTATGCCACAGTTGAAGACGGGAGAGTGTATTTATAATAGTGAGTCTGGTTCGCAGTATGATAATACCCGTGTGAAAGGATTCTTCATCTCTATGAATGATATCAATGCGTTGCTTGATAAAGTATATGCTTTGGGTGAGAGAAAAGGATTTGCCAATGGTGCTATGACAATATTCCGCGGTAATGAGCTGCCTGATTTCAGAGGACGCCGCATGATTGGAAGTCATTGCTATACAAGTGACATTCCTGATGAGGTCGGCATCTATTTCGGAGAGAGCATCGCAATTAATGACACCGATGTTTGTGCAACACTAAGAAAGGAAGCAGGAAACAACATTTTAGTTATTGGAGGTGAGCCTGAAGTTGCTCAGCGTATAGCATATTATGCAACATTATCTACCACTACAGCTCATAATGATGATTCTGCATCGTTCTATGTTTTCAATTTCATACGTGGCGCAGAAGACGAAATAGATGAAATGAATAATATGTTCTTGTCCTTGCCTTTCATTGTGAAAATGGCTAATAAATTGAGTGAGGTGACGGAATATCTGACTGAAATAAAAGAAGAAATTGAACAGAGAAAGGAAGATGAGACAAGGGTCATGAGTCATACTTATATATCATTCTATGCATTCCAGCTTGCCCGTATGTTCGACCGTGGTGGCAGACGTGGTGATGATGTGTCCGACTGTGGAAAATTGCTTGATTATATCTTGAACATAGGTCCCACATATGGTGTGTTTACCATTCTGCAGGTTGACAATCTGGAAAGTCTGTCACGTATTGGTAATCAGATGAACAGGTTCAATTACCGGATTGCCTTGCAGATGTCAGAAAATGATTCTAACAAGGTGGTCGGTTCGTCAATTGCCAACAAACTATTTGTTTTCAACCGTCCAAACTCCAAGTTCAGGGCTTACTACAGAGACAATAACAGAAATCTAACTATAAAATTTAAACCTTATAAATGATATGGGACAAATTATAAATGACTGGGAGGCCATGAAGAAGTTTCGTGGCAATTTAAGTGATGCTGTAGATAATTTACAGGAACAGTTAAAACGTACTGAGCGTGCTTTGGAAGAAGTTGCGAATTCCTGGAAAGACGAACAATTCAAAAAATACAACGATGAGTTCTCCAAAGACAAGGATGAATTTCCGCCCCTTTGTGAAAAAATCAAAGACTTTGAAGAAGGTCCGTTGCAGCAATTAGAAGAGATTATTCATGAATATACAGATCTTTAAAACCATACGATTATGCCAGACCAATCAACAGCCATAACCAGTGTTGAGTCACTGAAAGAGTTGCAAAGCGAACTTATTAGCATGTCTGAGAATCTGAACGATTTATATGACATGATAAACACTGCTTTATCCACTGTAAATGAATATTGGAGCGACTCCATGTTTGAGGAGTTTGAAGAAGAATTCCGTTCTAGCAAGGAGCTAATCAGCGAACTTTCGGGCAAATACGAAGAGTGGGCGAAAACCTATATCCAGAAACGTATTGAAGTTCTTGAAAAAACGGATAGTGTGGGATTCAGTAAGTAATTGAAGATGTGAATGTTTTTTCTGCCCTTTTTACTTCCGAAACTTGAATAAGATATTTGTTTTATGAGCAGTTCTAAAGCTTGTATTCTCGACCATACCTTGTTGGGTGAGTTGCATAATGCCTTTGAGTATGCCGGCGATTCAGTATTGAAAGTACAGAAAGCCATTGAGTGTTATTTGTGTGGGGTGATTGAGGTGATGAACCAACAGTTGGAATACGTTCAGAAGAAATATGAAGATGCGAAAGAAAGTTTAGAGGCAGCGCAGAGAAGATTGGCAACCGCAGAGGCACAACTGGCTGCTGAAAGAGAGAGCTTAAGCAGCAGCATGGATGGCTATGGCGACAGTTTTTTTGAGAGCGTCGGAGCCGTAGCCTCAGGAGCTTATCATTCTGCCGCTTCAGCCGCATGTGCAGGGATGGTTGCCGCAGCGAGAGCAGATTGTGCCAGGGCACAGCTGGTTTACGACAAATGGAAAAAGAATTATGAGACAGCACAGAAAGTCGTCTCGCAGTGTAAAGGTTATAAGTCTGACTGGGAGTATTGGGACCCTGTGAATTTTGGTGGTGAATATCTTTTGGATGGTCTTGGAAAGTGGCGTACTGATGAAGCAACAAAAAAGTTGAAAAAAATATTAGAGTTAGTTGATAAATATCTGAATATAGCTTTTTCCTCTAAAGAAAAGAATGCACGTGAGGAAGTTGTAGTTCTTGATAAATACGATAAAAGAAAAATAATCAGGGACTCTGAATATGAAGTGAGGAAAGAACAAATTCGTGAACTCGATCGTCATAAAGCATTAGGTGCTAATCGTGTGGCAAAATGCAAGAAATGTGGTCGGCCGATTTCAATTTGTGTTTGCCGTTACACACGTAAAAATATTGATTTAATTTGAGTAAGTATGAATATTCCTGATTATGTCTTTCAGCTGCAAGAAATTGAGCGTCAACTGCTTGTTCAGGCAGATATGACAGCTGCGGTGTGGAAGGATGATGTGAAAAAACGTTTTTACGAACAACATGTGGAACAATACAGCCATATTATCCAATTGGTGATTAATGGAGATCATCATGGCGATTTTGGAATTTATAAACGCGGGCTGAACGAGATGTTGGAGGGTATCAGCGACTGTTTCAATCAAATGGCTGGTGCATCAGGGACTTCTGCCGAAGAGCTGTTCAACCGGGCTATGAATGGAATGCATGACGGAAGTCTCCAAGACCATTACAATCAGAATGTTGATGTGGAAAACTATAATAAAGTCCGTGACAGAGGAATAGTATATGATGAGAACCTGGAACGTGATTATTGGAGTCCTACTTTTAACGGACCACGACCAGGAACGATGGGAAGTGAAGACAGAGAAGAAATTATGAAAAGAAGAAGTCATGGGTGGTAACTTTAATAAAGAATTATAATAAATAGTATGAACAACATTTTTATTCCAAAAGGTCGTATGGCCGATGATGAGATGCTTAAACGCAAACGTGAAGAGCTGAAACGGAAAATATTGAATGGAGAAAGATTACGATTGGAGCCTGATTGGAAAACAATTTTCGAGAATTTATTACAGAATAGAGAACGTTATCTTCTTCCATCTGAAATTTCTATTGCGAAATTTAAAAGTAAAATAAGCTCGGTTCTATTCGACCCTCATTCAAGACCATTAACCACACCTTGGATACCTAATCCTGGTGCTCGTGATGATGATATATATAAAAAAAACAAAAATCTTTTAGAATCCTTTGAAGTTTCATTCAGTTTAATTAACTTGACCTATAGTCACTTGTTATATATTGTGAATGATAGAGAATACAGAAAGCAATTAGGTGAATCAGCCACAAAATTTCAATTCTGTTTAATACATTTTTTTTATAATAATATTTCTGTGGATTTTGCCAATGCACATGAAGAATTTTATAAACAAGATTTTGAACGATTCGTTGATTTTGAGATCAATATAAGTGGTATAAAATATAAACAATATGATTATAAAGTATCTGAGGATTTCATTAGAAGAATTTTCCGTTTTGTTTTTGGAATTCCAAACTCAATAATTGGAAAATTTGTATTTTGGCAAAAAATAAACAGTCTTAACGCACAATATGAAAATTGGAAAAAAGAAAATAAAGAGATTTTAGAAAAAAGTATAGATATAATTTATTACAATCATATATAAAAACTAAAAGCCTTATGAACAAGATTTTTATACCAAAAGGCCGTTTGGCCGATGACGAGATGCTAAAACGCAAACGTGAAGAACTGAAACGTAAGCTGATGGAGGGCAAGAAAGTATCCATCAGTCCGACAGGTAAAGTAACCGGTCCAGAGAATGAATCAACTATCACTATACCACCAGGAAAGTTAGCTCAGGATTTAGATGATGCTGCTCTGAAGAAAAAGCGTGAGGACTTGAAACGTAGATTGTTAGAAGGGAAGAAGGTGTCCATAGGCAAGGATGGTGATGTGACAGGTAAGGATGGTGAGTCTAATATCGTCATTCCACCTGGAAAATTGGCAGTTCAACAATGGTATGAACGTGACCCGGGATTGCTTGCAGCGGAAAAGGCAGCGATGCAACGTGCTTTTCCTCATTTTCAGCTGGACAAATTAGACGACGGTCGTCTTTGTTGGATTGGAGAGCTTGGTGTCGGTGTCATGGGTGAAAACAAATGGACAGTCATGGCTGTGTATAACAATAATCATCCCGAGCAGGTGATGGGCAGTTCCGTGCGGGTCTATCTTGTGGAACCTGATATCGATGAGTTGATAGAGGGACTGGGAGTGCGTCCATTCCATCTTCTTAGGGACAGCAACAATCAGTATTATCTTTGTACAGCTCAGGCTGAGGACATAAAAACTGGTAATGTGGTGACAACAGCTGCAACTGTTATGACATGGGCCGTGAAATGGCTGGCTGCTTTTGAACTTACACTCACAGGAGACCTTTCTTGGGAGGAATTCAATACCCATGGTGTCATTTAACTCTTTAAGCTATGAATCAGCATTGTCAACTAATCGTCTTTTCAAATAAGGCGTATAATGCCATTATAGACGAGACTTTCAAGAAAGACCCTATCGAAACCGGTGGTATTCTGCTGGGGCATGTGTTGGATAATGGCACATGGATTGTGATGGAGGTGCTCCCACCAGGCATTTACTCCACACATGAATATGCCTTTTTTGAATATGATGATCGTTTTGTCAATTATCTGGCTAATTCCGTTGCGTCTAAATATGAACAGGAATTGAGTCTTTTGGGATTGTGGCACCGGCATCCGGGAAGCATGGATTTTTTCTCTGGCACAGATGATGGTACCAATGCCAAGTTTGCGTCACTCAGTCCCTGTGGTGCTATATCCGGACTAGTGAATGTTGACCCTAAGTTCCGACTGACTATGCGGCATGTGGCTTATCCGCTCAAATACGACATTGTGGATTTTGAGGTAGGTGATGATATTATTCCAGAGGCTTACTTTGAATTGAAACATTATCCAAAGACTGGACTTCATCCTGAGATAAACACACTGCTTTCGGATGAGGCAAAAAAAAACTCCGGGACAAATACCGTGCCTACATCAGAGCATCCATCCAATCCAACGCCGAGTAATGTGATTGGCACTAAAAATGACCCTGAACAAATGCGTCCGAAGCCTCTGAGGAATAACGTTTTCTATTGGATTGAGAAAATACTGATGGGAATAGGCATCCTTGCGATTCTGTTTTTCTTATATTATCTTTTTACTTGCAATCGAGACGATTATCAATATAATCAGGATGATTCACGCCATCGATATCATCAACAAGACAATTCAACAGAGTCTGATGAAGATGACGATGTGGATGTGAATAAAAGAGCAAAAGACCCTAATTCTGTATCTGAACAATCTAAGGAAAAAATAGACAAAGATAATAATAAAACTGAAAAAGAAAAAAATAAAGATGGAAATAAAGATAAAAAAAAGAAAACCGTCAATAGGTATTCCCGCAGAATTAGAAAATAGTAATTACCTCGGAGGTCTTTATGGTTATGCTATTGCCGATACTAATTACTATAATGTGATTGGAACTGCTCCAGTTGAAGGATTTGCGGATGCAACTGTCATCGGTGAGATTGTCAAAGAAAAACCTGAACAAAAACCGTCCAAAGGAGTAATTGGCTATTATGAGAACGATAAATTGACATTTATTGACTCCGATGGCAAACTTTGTAAGATAGAGCCATATACACTGAAACTGGATGTCTTTTCCAGAAACACGGGAATTTTGGAGTCTGACATGATGCTGAAGACCGGGGTTATGTTCATTGGTTGTGGCTCTGTAGGTAGTCTGGCAGCATTGGAGTTAGCTAAGGCTGGCGTAGGGCGTTTTCTGCTTATAGATAATGACATTCTTGGCTATCATAATCTCTGCCGGCATCAGTGCGGTGTGAAAGATGTCGGGAAGTATAAGACAGATGCTTTGAAGGAACGCATCCTTCAGATAAATCCTACGGCCAGGATTGTCATTCAGAATTGTCAAGTACAGGATGTGCCTCTGACTGTCTTTGAGGATTTCTGCGACAAGGACACAATCGTTGTCGGTGGTGCAGATAACAGAGAAGGTGACCTGTATGCCAACAAAATTGCCAAAGAGATTGGTATGCCCTTCATGTCTTTGGGAATGTGGGAACGTGCCTTTGCCGGTGAGATTTTCTATTGCCTGCCCGAAGGAATGCCCGACTATTCTGATTTTGTATGGGCTCTCGGCGACACATCGGGCAGGGTGAATCAGAACCGTAAGTTCTACACTGCGGAGGAAGATTTGGCGAAAACCACATTCGAACCGGGTATTTCCGTCGATATTGACTTCGTCACGATTATTGCCATGAAGCTGGCTATCGACTTGCTTAACCGTAATAATCCGAATTATACACCCCGATTGTTGGGGCACCTGACTCAATACACGTTGATTTGTAACACCAATAACCCGAAAATCGGTGGCGAGATGGCAGAGATTTTCTCCTATCCGCTTCAGCATACAACAAGTATTGAAGTTCCTTATGCTCATATAGAAAAAGAATCTTGAAAATAAATAACGGAACTGTCTGATTATATTAATTAAGTGTTTCATGGGTGGGGAGAAAACTCTCCCACCCAAAAGAATTAGAACCCTTTAATTAATAAATAATGTTAATTTCTACAAATAAATTTATTAAAAAATAGTTAAAATTTTATGGGAAATGTAAAAAATAATCAAGGATTTACGATTAATGAGGATGGTACAGTCAATCGTAATCCTAATATCGATGAGATGAAAAGGAAATTGACTGGACAATCAGTTTCTTCAGGTAATCCTAAAAAACCATCAGGCAATAAAGGTTTAATTTGGGGCATTGTGATAGCAATTATAGCAATTGCGGTAATTGTTTTTATTATTATAGCCTTGAATAATAATAGCTCAAGCTATGCCCCATATCCATATCCAATAGTCACCCCTGATGATACAGTCAGCCCTGATGATACAGGACCAATTGATGAGGATGATATTATTGTTGATTCAGTGGCTGCTACTGCTGTGGAGTCTGATGATATTGGTGAAGCAGAATTTGATGATATACAGTATGATTCAGATAATGATGATGAAAGTGTTGCAGAAGATGCCGTTTCTGAAAAAGAAGACACTGAGGCTGCTGCGGATGCAGATGAAGAGGATTCTTGGTGAACATGTTATTTTAAAAAAAATTATTATTAGTTATAATTATACTTTATCGATGAGTGAATATAAAATCAATGAGTTTGGTGAAGTTGTCAAGGTTGATAATCCTCTTCCAAATCACAATTCTAAGTCAGATACTCCAGATCCACCTAAAAAACAGAAATCGGTAGGGTGGTATACATTTGTAGTCGTTTTTATTTTATCCGGTTTCTTTTTAGGGGCATTCCTGGGCAGTCTGGGCAGTTATAGTGATAGCAGTGCAGCTATAGGTTCTGTTATAGGATTAGTTGTTTCAATTCTTTTTACTCGCTTTTTGAATAATTTGATTTATAAGTGATTGTTGATCATTTTACTATATGTGAAGATGTGAAAATTTTTTAGTAAAGTCTTATTTTACAAAGATTTTCATGTCTGTCTCCTCCAGCTGATGTCATCTGCCATCCTCTTGTCATTTTGTCATTCTAAATGCTTATTAGTGTTTTATCAATTAGTGTAAAATAATTATTGTAATTCGTATAAGTGTTGAAATCAATAAATAATCAACTTCAAATATGAAGTAAATAACTAACATCGTGCTGACAGGTGGTCCCTGTGCGGGAAAGACAACGGCACTGGCGAAGATTATCCATTATTTCACGTACCGCGGCTATGCTGTGTATGCGCAGCCGGAGGCGGCTACATTGTTCAATCAGGCTGGCGTGAATTTCCTGACTGCCGACAAAAGCCTGTTCTTTGAGAGCGAGAAACAGCTGCTGTCGTTTCAACTGCAAACGGAGGACTGTTTCCGCAAGATGGCTGAGAAGGCGGGAAAACCAGCTATTATCGTGTACGACCGTGGCGTGATGGATGTGGCGGCTTATATGAACACCGATTTGTGGCAGGCGCTGCTCGACGAGATGGGGCTGAATGAGGTGGACGTGAGAGACAAGCGCTACGATGCCGTGCTCCACCTCTGCACTGCCGCCAAGGGTGCAGAAAAGTTCTACACTTGTGAGAATAACAGCAGCCGCACAGAGAACATCGAAACGGCGGTGATGCTCGACGACAAAATTATCAAGGCATGGACAGGGCATCCGCATCTGCTTGTGATACCGAACACCAGCACTTTTGAGGACAAACTGAATAATGTGATAGCGGAGATTTCCTCTGTGCTTGGTATTCCTGAGCCGGTGGAGACAGAGCGGAAGTTCCTCGTGGATGTTGTGGGTGACATTCCCGACAGCAGGGAGATGGACATTTTCCAGACTTATCTGATTGCAAGGGACGGCGAGGAGGCGCGCGTCAGAAAAAGAGGTGAGAACGGTCACTATGCCTATTTCCACACTACAAAGAAAGCGGTGTCCGACAACCAGCGGATTGAGGTGGAACGGCACATCACTCCGTCTGAGTATGTCAGCCTTAAGAATTCAGCCAATCCTGAAAAACAGGAGATTCACAAGCTGAGACGTTGTTTCGTCTGGGACAACCGGTATTATGAGCTCGACACGTTCATCTCCCCGAAACTGCCGCATTGCCTGCTTGAAATCGAAGATGTGGCGAAAGATGAAGACATCAGCTTCCCCCCGTTCCTCAACATCATCAAGGAGGTGACAGACAACCCCGTCTATTACAATGTCAATATCTCAAAACGGTGACATTTGTTATATTGTTTATCACCTGATTAAATATTGCAAGTAAAGTCAGATTCCCCACCTTCTTCTGTTGGGTG
>AUXO018733570.1_pt1 | contig 12204 bp, 10 predicted proteins | sample 768731 | NCBI WGS metagenome assembly AUXO01 (sample SAMN02715735, study PRJNA202380) | gut metagenome | biome: sheep rumen | host: Ovis aries | place: New Zealand: Palmerston North | reverse complement strand
TGGTAGCCTGTACGGAATTCGAATCCGTGAATGTTACCTTGAGAGGGTAATGTGTTAAGCCACTTCACCAACAGGCCATATAAAGTACATTAATAATTTATCATATTATTTTATTTTTTTCAATAAAAAAAGAAGATTACTCTTCTTCTTTTGGTGTGCTATCAATTAATTCTTTTAAACTAGCAATTAAATCTTCAGTATGAGCGCAACTCATAAAACATATTACTGAATCTAATTCATCTCTTAGTTTATATATAGATTCATTAGAAATTATTTCTGCTTTATTATCTTCAAATAATTCTATAATATTATTTGAACTAACGCCTGGATAATCAGAAGCTTTTTCTCTATTAGAATCTATTTCAGTTAAATATACTTTATCAGCAACATCTAAAGCTTCTTTAAATTCGTTAGTAAAGTCTTTAGTTCTTGAATATGTATTAGGTCTAAATACTACAACTAATCTTTTATTAGGATATTTTTGCCTTGCTGCTTCTAGTGTTACTTTTATTTCTGTAGGATGATGAGCGTAATCATCAATGATTATAGTATTATTATATGTTTCTACTGCAAATCTTCTTTTAGCATTTTTAAATGTTTTAAGTGATTCAAAAATTTTATCTTTAGGTACATTTAATTCTCTTGCTATAAGTATAGCAGCACAGGCGTCAGCTACCATATGTTTACCATATAGTGGTACTTCGAAACTACCATATAATTCTTCTTTTATAAATATATCAAATCTTGATCCTTCTTCTTCTAATTTTAAATTTTTAATTACTACGTCATTCATAAAACTGAATCCATAGAATAATACTTTAGTTTTATAATTGATTTTTCTACATTCAGGATTATCTCCATTAGCTACTATTAATTTAGAAGTGTTATTAGCAAATATTTCAAATGTATTTCTAATATCATCTATATCCTTGTAGCATTCTAAGTGTTCAGTTTCAATGTTTGTTATTACTGCATATTTTGGATGATATGCAGTAAAATGACGATTAAATTCATCAGATTCTACTACAAAGTATTCATTATCAGGTGATACATACCCGTCTCCTGCCCCTATAAAATAATTACATCCAATATAATCTTCTAATATATGTCTAATAAGTGATGAAGTTGTTGTTTTACCATGAGTTCCACTTACTCCAATAGATTTAAATTTGTCTATTACTTCTCCCATTATTTCGTTATATTTTACTATTTTTAATCCTAGGCGTTTTACTCTTTGCATTTCAGGATGATCTTCACTGAATGCTACGCTATAAGTAACTATAGTATCAGAATCTATTTCGTGATTTGTATCATAAAATATTTCTATTCCTCTTTCATCTAATCCTTTTTGAGTAAATTTATATTCAGAGTTATCATCATATCCTGATACATCATTACCTAAATCAAATAATATTTGAGCAAGAGTAGACATACCAGTTCCTTTAATACCTATACAATAATATTTCATATTAAACACATCCTCTAATTAATTATAATATATTCTATGATAAATCACAAGAAAAAGACAAGCTATTCAGCTTGTTTATCTCTTTTAGAATATATACATCCACAATAGTCTTGTCTATATAAATCGTATTTTTTAGATAATTCTATACTTCTTTTATATCCTTCTTTTTTCTTAAAATCTGAATATAAGTAGTTTGATTCATACTCTTTATCTAAAATAGAACCTATTTCATTTATCCAATCTGAGTTTTTATGAGGAGATAGTGTTAATGTAGTAGCAAAGTTATTAAAACCTAATTCTGAAGCTATTTTAGCTGTTTCTTTTAATCTCAATTCATAACACTTGTAACAACGTTTTCCTCGTTCTGGCTCATTTTCTAATCCTTTTGACATATCTAAAAATACTTTAGGATCATAATCTCCTTCTAGTAATTCTACTTTATATTTTGGATTAATTAATGTAAGTAATTTTTTTATTTCTTCTATACGTTTTTGATATTCATGTTTTTCAGTAATATTCGGATTATAATAGAAAATAGTTACTTTAAAGAAGTTTGCAACACGTTCAAGACAAGCAGTTGAGCATGGTGCACAACAAGCATGTAGTAAAAGAGTACTCCCCTCTTTTATATTTTCCATTTGTTTTTCCATCTCAAAGTTATAGTTCATAATACCACTTCCAGTTTCTAAATTATATCATAAAACTTATATTTTTTAAATATATATTAGTATGAAACCTTTTATAATTACATTTATTTCGGGTATTACTACTATATTAGGTATTATACCTACTTATATTAATTCTAAGTATAAAAATAATATTATTAATTTTAGTTTATCTTTTGCTTCTAGTATTATGATTACTATATCATTATTATCTTTAATACCAGAATCTATTAATTATATTGGAATTAGTTTTATAAATATAATTTTATTATTAATATTTATTAATATTGGTTTTATTATATCTAGTTATATTGATAAAAATATAAGTACTAATAATTCATTATATAAACTTGGTTTAGTTAGTTTAATTGGTTTAATGTTACATAATATACCTGAGGGTATAATTACCTTTATAACGAGCTCTAATAATATAAAAATAGGTATTCCTTTATCTATAGCTATAGCACTTCATAATATACCTGAGGGTATTAGTATAGCTATTCCTATATATTATTCTACTAAATCACATAAAAAAGCATTTATTTATACTTTTATTGCGGGTTTTAGTGAATTAATTGGTGGAATTATTTCATATATATTTTTATCTAATTATATTAATAATTTTATATTATTTATTATTCTTAGTATTACTAGTGGTATTATGATACATATTTCTTTATTTGAATTATTACCTAATACTAAGAAAAATATAAATACTATAATTGGCTTTATATTAGGATTTATTATTATGTTTATTACTATATTTATTTTAAGAATATAAAAGATATTACTATCCGTAATATCTTTGTAGGTATATATCTTTATTATTATGTATTATTTTAATTAGATCTTCTGGATTGTTCTTTTCTATAATTGGACCATATGTATAGATATTTTTATTTTTTAATACATCATTTGATATATAGATAATATCTCCTATATTTATATTTATATCTATAAATTCAATATTCTTTTTATATGTTGTATTATCGGTAGCTTGTAGTGTATATAAAAAGTTATCTTTTATATCAATTACTTTTACTTTTTTCATTTACTACTAACACCTCTTTTTTCTAATATGTATTCCCTGAATCTATATGGTAATTTTTCTAATTGTTCTAAATCTAATTTTTCTAAATTTATTTCTTCTATTTTATCCATATCAATGTCAATACAAGATAATGATTGTTCGCCTATTTCTTCTAGGCTTGGAGCATTAATATTTCTAATGTTGCTTGAATGATTTAAAAAGTATTCTCCTGTTTTCTTAACACTTGGTAAATTTACTATTTCTACGTTAAAGCTATTCATCATAAAATTATCACCTATATCTACAAGATTTGGGAAATATATTACTGGATTATTCATTTCAGCTATAAGAAAGTCATTCCCTACTCTAGTTAAATTGGTCATGTCGTATGATTCTAAGCATGAATTATGACATAGGAAATTATCTCCTATTTCTTCTACTTTAGGTAAATAAATAGATTTTATCTTATTATAATTATAAAAGAAATTATGGCCTATTGTTTTTAATTTAGGAAATTCTATTTTTTCTATACTACCTTTCCAATATTGTAGCATAAAATTATCTCCTATGTGCTCTACATTTGGAGTGTTTATGGATATTAATTTATCTGTATTTCTATTAAGAAAATTCTTCCCTATATCAATTACATTTATAAGGTCTATTGTCTCTAATGTATTTTGGTAATATAGGAAATCATCACCTATTTCAGTACATTTTTTATTAGTATAACTAATCATTTGATTATTCTTATTTAATACTATTATAATATCATCGTTTATATATATGTTTTTTTGATTAGTTTCTTTATTATTTTCTATTCTTATACTATTTATTTCTCCTATAGATTTTATAAAAGAGTCATTTACAGTTGAATTATCATATGGTAATAATTTTTTGTTTGTTAGGTCTAATATAAAATAATCAAAAACTAAGTAATTTGATTTATCTAGGTTTTTTACTTCAAAGTTATCTATTATTATATTATTAGGGCAATAATATACATTGTTTATTTCATAGTTATATTTATAATATTTACCGTCATTTGCCTTTACATAATTTTTTAATTCAAAATCTATATTATCTTTATCTATTGTTAGGCCATATTCTTCTTCGAAAGCTTCTGTTAGGCCTGGTGCTATATTGTCTAAATTATTAGAAAAAGTAGCATCTGGGTTATTTACAGTGTGATTATATCTGTTTTTTATTGATACTGTAGCAGTGGAAGTTTTTGTAAATTGAATAGATATTACTGATGTACCATATTCATCTTGTCTATCTGGTTTAACAAAATCTTCTCTCTTTATTTTATCTACATCTTTTTTTACTGCAAAGAATACATGACATCTGTTTAATCTTCCTCCGCGGAATGTACATAACTCTTCACCTTTAGCATAATATTTTTTAAATGATTGAATGTCATCTTCATTTTTACATTCATATAAAATGTAGCCTGCATCACTTAATAATTCTTCAGGTGTTTTTTTATCTATGTTTTTCTGGTACTTATTTTCAACATCTATAAAACTAAATATATAATCTTTGAATTCTTCTTCCATATATAAAGATATGATGTCTTCATATAGAAGTTTGGAATATGCAAAGTGTTCTGAAATAATTTTAAATAATAATCCTTCTTCTTCTAAAATTGTTGGAAATAATTCACGACATAGATGCATCATTTTTTCACCATAATGTTTTTTTATTAATTTTAAGTCATCCATATTATCACCTATTATTATTTTATCACTAATAAATAAAAAGAGAAAGAACTATTCTTCTTCCTCTGTAAAATCACATGTATAATTTATACTATCTCCAAATTCAGTTACTACTATTTCCTTTTTACATGTATAGTTAGATACATCATATTTAATAGAATCATCTAAGGCATTATATTCTCCTTTTAGTCCATTAATGAAATGTACTTTGTCATCTTTTATAGCAATATTTATTATATTATCATTTTTTTCTTCTTCTACTAGATATAACAATTTCATATTATATATTAATTTATTTATAGTAGATTCATTTGCTTTTATTACTAATGGATCATTACCTATACCATTGAATGTTACTAATTTATTTTGTTTTAAGTTTTCTATATATAAATTAAATATCATTTTTGGTCCTGCATTTGATTCTTCTAGTACTGTTATTACTGGTAGATTATCCATTTTAAATTTTCTTGTAAATAATCTAAAATAATTTTCATCTAATTCTCTACTTACAATTATTTTATTTTCTTCAATATTATTATCAATAATATATTTATAATTATTATCTTTTCCTAATCCCCATGATTTTATTACTAAATTATCAGTATAGTTTAATTCAATTTCTTTAGTTGTCATATTAAATGCACTAGCATCTTCTATAAGCTCTATATTTTTTATTTGAAGTGCACTCATACCAATTCCTATTCCTGAGAGAATTATACATGAGATAAATATTATTATGCTTAATTTTACATTTACTTTTTTATTAAAAATAAATTTAATTAATAATATTATTATTTCTATAGAAGCAGTTGAAGCTGCAACTAATAATAAACTAATCCATAAGAATAATATATTTGCACTAATACCAGCAATAGTTATTACTGTAGCTATAACTAAACCAATACTTGTAAAGATTGTTCCTATTGTAATAAATGCTGCCATTATTTTTATAAATATTATTACAATACCAGCTAATACTTCTAAAAATTCAAATGGTTTTTCATTTTCATTTTTTATAAAAACTACTTCTTCTTTATTAGATTTAGTTTCATTTTTAATCTCAGAGTTTTGTTTTGTGTTTTTAGTATAATTATTTAAATATTTTATTTTAAATGTATGAATTATTATTATTGTTGAAATAATATACCATATTAAGAATAATATACTTTTTAATATTTCTCTTAGACTTGATACAAATTCTAGACTCATAAAACTGAATATATTTGAAACTACACTAGCAGCTGTTTTACATATGATATTTCCAAATAGATGTAGTATTAATAATATTAGAAGCATTACAATAATACATTTAAATCCTTCTATAAATTTCATTTTAGAAAACATATCAATTGTATTAGTTATAAATTCTAAAAATGAATTCCATACTTTTTTAACATTATTTCTATTTTTTCTTTTTCGTGTTTCTACTTCAGTTATTTTATCATTTATAAGATCATCCATAGAGCAATCAAATAGATTTGCTATTTGAATTATTTTATCTGTTTCTGGGTATGTATTATTACTTTCCCATTTAGATATACTTTGTCTAGATACACCTAGTTTTTCAGCTAACTCTTCTTGAGAATAACCGTTTTTCTTTCGAAGTTCAATTAGTTTATCACCAAACTTCATAAAATCACCTCTTTCATGATTTAATTTTATAATTATTTATGGTGGCATTCTATACATTTTGGTTGGAAATTATGTAAATTTTTGGTTGCATTTACTATATTTTATACTAAAAAACATAAAAAAAGAAGTAAAACTAGTTAATTTTACTTTCCTTTTTCTTCATTTTCTAATTTTTTATAATCTACTTTATTATAAAGTGTTTTTGGAAGTTCTTCACGTACTTCAAATTCTTTTGGTACTGAAAATACAGCTAATTCTTTTTTACAAAGATCTTTTAATTCTTTTTCTAATGATTTATTAAATTTATATCCATCATTTAATACTATAAATGCTTTAGGCACGTGCATTTTATATGGATGAGGTATTCCTATTACACATGCTTTTTTTATGGCTTTATGGGTTTCTAAAACACTTTCTATCATAGATGGGTATACATTGAATCCACTTACTACTATCATACGTTTTAATCTTTGTGTATAATAGACTATTCCATTAGCTGCGATATAACCTATATCACCTGTATGTAACCACAATTTTCCATTATGGCGTCTTAGAACTTGTTTTGTTTCTTTAGGATTATTTAAATATCCTGCCATTAATGTAGGACCATTTACTATTATTTCTCCTTCTTCACCAATCTTTTTTTCTTTATCGGTTTCAGGATCCCATATCTTATAAGTGTTACCTACCATAGGAATTCCAATACTACCAGGTTCATTAGTTCCTGGAAATGTATAACATGTAGCAGCAACAGATTCTGTCATACCATATCCTTTTGATATATTAACATGGGCACCATGTTTATGTAGAAAAGTATTTATTTTAGTTTCTGCTGCAACTGACAAGTAATCTCCTCCAGAAATTATATATTTCAATTGTGACATATTTACTTTATCAAATTTTTTATTACTCATCATACCTTCCCATAGTGTAGGTACTCCTAGTATTACATTAGGTTTATCATTTTTCCATATTTTATAAAATCTATTGGCATCATACTCTGGCATAAGAATAGTTTCTACTTTTAAAGATAGAGGTGTATGAACACAAACCCCTAATCCAAATCCATGGAATATTGGTAGAATCGTTACTATTTTATCTTTAGGTCTTACGTCAATAACATTAACTCCTGATTGTTGGGCTAAGGCATTGAAACTATAATTACTTATCATTATACCTTTAGGAGTACCTGTTGTACCACCACTATGAAGTATTAATGCTATATCATCCTTTTTTACATCTGCTTTAAATTCTTTAGAATAGGCAACACCTCTAATCATAAAGTCTTTCCAACTCATATAATCAGAATCATTTAATTTAGGTCTTTTAACAGCTAATCCTCTAGTTAATGTATATCCTATAGATAAACCTAGAGGCATACTTAATTTAGGTGAGACTAAAATAGTTTTATATACTAAAGTTTCACTTATTACGTCTTTAAATTTATCATAATTAAAATCAATTAAGAATAAAAATCTACTTTTATTTTCATTTAAATAGAATTTTAATTGTTCTGGACTAGATAATGGATGAACCATATCTGCAATAGCTCCTATTTTATTACATGCATAAAACGCATATAGTGCTTCAGGCATATTTGGTAAGCAGATAGTTACTATATCTTTTTCTTTAACTCCGTGACTTCTTAATGCTCTGGCACAAATATCAATATTATTAAAAAATTCGTTATAACTAATTCTATTTTCAAAATAATTTAAGGCAATATAGTCTAAATCAGTACCTACACCATCTTTCATATAATCATATATAGATTTAGTAGTAAATTTAATTTTTCTTTCTTCTCTAGAATAATAATCTAACCAAGGTTCATTTTTATGTCTAGGTTTAAATATTTTTATAAATAAATCTCTTAGTCTAATCATAAGTCCTCCTATTATTATTATATCATATATTTTTTTCTAATTCATTTTGATAACATTTACCACACATTGGACGATATACTACATTATCGTTTGATCCATCTATCAATACTTCTTCTCCTTTTAATGTGAATTTACCATTAACAAATCTAGCATTAAATTTAGCCCTTTTACCACAACTACATATAGTAATCAATTCTTCTATAACGTCTGATAATTCTAATAATCTTTTACTACCTTCAAATAAATGTGATTGAAAATCTACTTTTAACCCATAGCAAATTACCGGTATATTCTTCTTTTTTGTTATTTTCCATAATTCTTCTATTTGCTTAGCAGTTAAAAATTGTGCTTCATCTACTAGTATACAATCTATTTCTTTATATTTATTTAATGCACTTTCTATAGATTTATTCTTATCTATTAAAATATCTACTTTTCTTTTAATACCAATTCTTGATTCTAAATGATCATTTCCTTTAGTATCAATACTTGATTTTATTATTATTACTTTTTTATTATTTTCTTCATAGTTATAAGCTACTTGCATTAAGGCAGTTGATTTACCACAATTCATAGCTCCATATCTAAAATATAATTTACTCATATTATCACCATAAAAATTATATCATAAAAAAAGAGACTTAGTCTCTTGTTTTTTTATAATTATAAATAAATGAATAATAAAGTGATACAAGGAATACTGAATAGATAACTCCCCCTATTATATCAGTTAACCAATGTACTCCTGATAGTAATCTTCCAATTACTAAAATAAACATTAATAGTATTGTTAGATAATTGAATATTCGTAATAATTTTGGATTTTTAATATAATATTTAGCTATTAATAAACTAGATGCACATACACATACAGCTAATAATGTGTGACTTGATGGAAAACTTGATTCTAATACTCCATCTTCTAATATTGGTCTATAATTAATTACTATTTTATCTGCAGCTATATATACTACTAGCATAACTATATAAAATATTCCTAGATATATTAATCTTTTATCAATTCTTTTTAATGATTTATGCTTTATTAATTCTTTTATTCCAATAAAGCCATAGAATGCACATATTAAGAATGGAATAACACCTAAATATTTAGTAATTTTATACCATGTTTCATTATATGGTAGTATTTTATGAACTAATCCATTAATTCCTGCAAAACCTACTTCGCTATTTTTAGGACCTATTCCTGATACATCATAATATTTAACTAATACTGTATAAATAACTGCTATTACAAATAATATTAATGTTGTTATAAAAATCTTTCTTCTTTTACTCATTTTATCTCTCCTATCTACTATATATAAGAATATCATAATTATATATATAATACAATTTCTTATTTTTTATGATTATTATTAGTATTATTATTTCTTATTATTGTTTTATAGAATTTTATTATTTCATTAATTGATATAGTATTGCCATTTATATTTATTTTATTATTACCATTCATTTTTGGTAATATATCAAAAAATAAATAATCTTTAAATTTTACTTTATTTCTTTTAGGCGATAGTATTATTGTGTTTAGTTCTTCATCTGATAAATCTGATATTCTATCTATAATATATTGTTTATCATATTCTTTAGTTATATTTTTACATTTATCTAATAATTTATTTATTCTTTCTTCTATTATTTTGTCATTTTTTAATACTTCATTATTTGCATATTTTAATTTAAAATCTTTAAAATTACTAACAAAACTATATATAAATGATTTATTATCAATTTTGTCATTTTCTTTTAGTGATAGTACTAAATTTATATTTTCTTCAATATAAGTTATTATATCGCTTAATATTTTTATTTGATATAGTGTAGTTATTCTCATTTGTCTAGGGTTATTATTTTGATATTCATTATCATACATATATGTTTTAAGTACACTAGATCTACTATTAAATATTTGACTTAGTGCTGCAAATACTTTTGTTTTTTCTTCTTTACTTAGTTTTTTTAAGTTTATTTTCTTTAATTCGTTTTTAACTATCCCATGATTTATATATGCATCAAATACACTTTTATTAGCAAATGATTTATTCATTTTCTCTGTTAACATATTAATAAATGGCTTTGGTTTACCATTTGGTTTATAGAAATCTTCTAATATTTTAAATTTTTTTATTTCTTCAGGATGTTTTTTGATTATTTCATTTAAGTTTTCTACTATAAATTGATCTGAAGATATTCTTTTACCATCTTTATTAATCATACATTCATAATAATTTCTCTTTTTTAAAATTTTCTTTTCTTTTTCATATTCTATAGATGCTAAGTCTTCTCTATCTAGATTAGCTAGAATTATTGCTGCATTGAAGAATCCTGATCTTTCGGCATCAAGTTCTATATCACAATATCTATAATTTACTTTATACATATTATAATCTTTAGTATTTAAATATTTATTAAATAACATATGACTAGCCATATCAAATGACAATTTACTTTTTGATTTAATGGCTTCTTTTTCTTGCATGGCGTGTCTTACCTCATGACATACTACTTGTGTTACATCTTGAAGTGTTGGAGTGTATGATGTGTATTTATTTATATAAATAACATTGCTGGATTCACGTCCTCCATTTCCAGGATTATTTTTAATAATATGAACGTCTGGGAATATTTTATAATTTTTTCCTATTATTTTTGCAATATATGTACAATAAAATTTTAATTCTGTATTATTTAGTTCTTTTATAGGTTTATTACTATTAAGTATTCTTTTAGCACATTCTTTATACATTGATTCTAATTTATTATTACCTATTTTCATTTGATGAATTAAATATGAATATAATCTATTTTTTTGGAGTGTGCTTAAATCATAATTATTTATTAATTTTAAATATATTTCATTATTTTGTGTTGGATTAAAATATATATTTCTTAGACTTACTATTTTATTTCTTATATCCTTAGGTAAATATCTATTTATAAAATTATCTTTAATTAATGGACTGTCTACAAATAAGTGAGGATATTTTAAAAAGTCATCTATATATTTTTTTAATAATTTATTTATAATAGGTGTTTTTCCGTTTTCTTCTAAATATTTAATTAAGTGATGTTGTATAGATATATATTTATCTCTTTCTTCCATATTATTGGGATTTGGTATATAGTTTTCATCTCCCTCAAATATAGGTTTTATCTTTTTTGCATTATAACTTAATATATAATTTTTATTATATAGACTACTCATATAATCACCTACTATATCATTATAACATAAAAAAAGAAGATTTTTCTTCTTTTTATTAAATAAATAAATCTACAATTATACCCATAATAATTCCTATAAAGTAAATTGTGCTTAATATTAAAATGTTTTCTTTTATGTTTTTATTTGTTTTGAATAATATTAATATACCTATTCCACTTCCAGTTAATAATCCTGATAGAAGTGTACCTATACTTATTAAATTAGATAAATAAAGTTCTGTGATAATTACACTACCTGCACAGTTTGGAATTAAACCTATTAAACTAGATATAAAATAAGTTAATATATTATTATTTAGTAATAAATGAGATACATTTTCTTCTCCTACTTTATAAATAATGATACCTATTAATATATTAGCTATAAGTATAAATAAAGCTGTTTTTAATGTATGTATAATACTTGATAAGAATATATTTTTTTCTTTACAATGGCAATGATCATGTTCACATAAATCATTTATTTCTTTAGAATATTTTTTCTTTCTAAATATTAAATCAATTATAAAACCTATAATTATACCTACTACTACTTTAAATATAATTATTCCTAATAATA
>AUXO011046554.1_pt1 | contig 12205 bp, 6 predicted proteins | sample 768731 | NCBI WGS metagenome assembly AUXO01 (sample SAMN02715735, study PRJNA202380) | gut metagenome | biome: sheep rumen | host: Ovis aries | place: New Zealand: Palmerston North | reverse complement strand
AGTACTACCGGGTATTCTTTAAGCAATTCCTCTGATTTATACTTCAAATCTGTCAAACTAAACTGGGGCCGTTTCTCTTTTGTAAACATTTCGGCAAGCTTGGCATGAAGGTAACGTAGTGATAGCGTGGTTAATTTTTGTAATTTCCCTTTAATATCATTTTTGCTCAATATATTTTCGATGTCTGCGATTTCCTTTTCCAATTGTTCTATAGAACGTAAATAAAAAGCCCTTTGCAACACCGGAACGAGCTGATGCAGATCATTTCTATAAAAAGAAAAACTTACTACTCTATACGAAAAAACGCCTTTAAGAAAATACCAGAACGGGAATTCTTCTTTTCCCTCATCAATATAACGATTAACATCTCCCCACATAGAAAGGATGTTTTCCGGCTTCACATTTTTAAAAAGTTCTTGATTAAACCAGCCTAATTCAATATTTGTTTCATTGCAATAACGTTCAAAATATTTAAACTCTAGTCTGATCTCGTTCAGGCTCCTGCGCTTGACTGCCAAATCTTCCTGTTGCTTAAACAAACTGTCCAGTTCTTTAGTGACAGTATTAATACTTTTTTTAAGGTCAATCTGCCGGGTTTTCGAAAGTTTCCATTTTGCAAAATCCGGGTACAAGGGTTGGTTCTCTATAAAACTGCTGCGGTTTTCATTTTTTCCTAAAAGCGCCGCCAAAAATGATAGGTTGTAACTTTCATCTGACAACTTTTCAAGAACGTTCTCTATAGCTGAGTTATTATTAGATACCACCTGAACCGTTTTATTCTGTACCAGCAAATTGGCAATAATGTTTAAAATTGTTTGTGTTTTGCCAGTGCCCGGCGGTCCCTGTATAACACTGACCTGATTACGTAAAGCATTTTTTACTGCTTTAATCTGACTGGCATTTACGCCAAAGGGATAAATAAAATCGTTAAACTCATATATATGATTACCATATTTATCCGGTTCAAGATAAACGGCTAATGCAGATTTTTCTTCAATAATCCTGAGCTTTTCATACTGAAGGGGCAATAACTGCCGTCCGTCTTCAGTCATTAACCCATTACTTTGGGCAAGTTCTTTCAGATATTTCAACTTATCCTGGACAACTTTTTCGCCCGTACAGGATTGGGTAATTCTTATTTCTTTTTCTCGGCAGGTAATCATTCTCCCACTTTTGAATAAAATCCGCCAATACTTTTCTGCGTTATCATTGAATAAATAAACCGTATCTATATTTGAACAATTTCTTCCACGAAAGAAAATAATCTTGTTTTCTATAGGAATTATTTCCGGATCGGCCAATACTTTTAACGAACTTTTCTTGTAGTTATAAGTTTTCCCTGTGCGGTATGTAACATCATAATAACCGGTTCCCTGATTATAATTACAAATAGCGGTGATGTCTTGCCCTTTTTTATTCAAAACCATATAACGGGTTAAGTCCATCTCACCACCGCCTGAATTATCAACAATAAGTATCGCTCATCAACTGCGTCAAAACAGTTTCACCTAACTTTTGCATAATATTATATTTTTAGAAAATCACAAAACTACGGCTGACAATAACCACAAGGTAAGTAACCCTCGTTTTCTAAAGCTTTCTTACTGCTATGAACAAGTTTACGGTTGGCATCAGATATAGTTTCCACGTTTTTACAATTTTTACGGTGGTACTTCATTCGCTTTGTGTTTAAAACATAATCTTGTTCCAAATTTTCATTTGTTGCTGACTTTGCTAACGGTTTCTCATTCTTGGACGTAATGATACTATACTCTTTGCCGTCATAAGCTAGTACAATATCGCCTCGTGTATCAGTCCTGTAAATTTCAGTTTTATTTTTTTCCAAAGTTTTGAGTGTTTTTTTAGACGGATGCCCGAACTTATTGTCTTTACCCACGCTAATAAAAGCAAGTTTTGGCTTCATCGCTGCCACAAAGTCAGGTGTACTGGAAGAATTGCTACCGTGATGTCCCACAATGTATAAATCACAGGAAAGATTTGCACCATCCTTTACAAGTTTAGTCTCCGTTTCAGTTTCCGCATCTCCTGTAATGATGCAAGAAAAGTTCCCGTAATTAACTTTAATAACGGTAGATCTGTCATTTTCTTTTTCTTCTTTACCATCCGTCGCATAAAGAATATCAATGTACGCGTTTCCCAGTTTATAACGTTGTCCATTATTTGCATAAACTACAGACTGAGCCTTCTCAAGTGCTCTTTTAAATGAGAAATAGGTTTTTGTTTTCTCCTGGTAGCCCGGAATGATTGCCGTTCCTACTGTAACTCTGTTGAGCAGACCTATGAGTCCAAAAATATGATCCTGATCATAGTGCGACGCAAACATATACCTAATGTTTTTAATATTTTTCGTTTTGCTAATGATGGAAACTACACGACTTGAACTATTACCACCGCCGCCATCATAAACCATATATTCATCGTCTGCCCTGACAAGCACGCATAGCCCCTGTCCAACATCCAGCATCGTTATCTCAAACGGGTATTTTGCAAAACTTTGGCTTTCACTTTTTTCTTGTTTGCTGTCATTTTGTTTTGTAACAACTGGATTACTCGGGGCTGGCTTTTTATAATTTGTTTTATATTTTGCCGAATAGGAATAACAGCCTGCTATCATGACAACCATAAAAATCATGATGCAAGCAAAAATGCTTCTTTTGTTCATCACCTCGCGAAATTTACAAAGAATAAACTCCATCTTTTTCGTTTCAGCACTCTCAATCTTAAATTATTATTGTTATTTCACAATATCAATATAAGTTAGCGTTTTTATAAGCGTTTTGCTTCCGTACTATCAATTCGCCACCTACCGTTAATATTTATCAGTTTGACCTTGCCTGCAAAGTATTGCACTTTCTCCCCAGTGCCTTCGCGGTCCACAGCTTTTAACGTATATGCATATGTCGCCGAATAATTATCTTCATGCAAAACTTTTAAGCCAACGATATCACTTCGCAAAGTTGTTGTGTAACCTCTGGCAAAATGTTCGTAACTTTGCATGAACTTTTGATAGTTAGGAGATAAAATATTAAATGCCGTTCTTAATTGTTTCTTTGTAATAGCCTGATGAAAACTAATAAAAGTATTCCTGGCATTTGCGTTACTGTTATTATTAACAGTTGAAATATTATTCTGTTTTTGTTCAGGTTTTAAATCTCCATTGTATGGGTCTTTCGCTATTGGGAATTCGCTCAACACATCTGGTCCCAACTTTACCAACTGTGTTAATACAATATCAGCTATATCTACATTTTTCATTTCATACAGGTAGCTATGATAGTGCGACGGATTCCGCCCTCCACCTGTATAAAGCCCTCCATGTTCCATGGAACCGTCGGGTTTAAAATCATACAAGGCATAAATAGGCAAGTAGTGGTTGCCGTTCTCCCAATAACCAGCGTTCGCATCTTTATCACGAGCTTCCTTGCCTAAAAAGAACTTCAAAATCAAAGGTTTATTATCATTATTCTTTCTAAACAACTTATATTCGCCAATTACTTCGTCCGTATTTAACAAATAAGCCACCTGGCTATTCTTAGTATCTGCAACAGTAATCATTTTATTACCATAACACAAAAAGCCTTTGTTGCCCTGGCCGTAAGTTGTTGCGGTAATATGCGAACCGTCATGTCCTCTTTGCGTCAGATATTCTTTAGCCAAATCAAGATTCGTTTTAGGAACAATTTTAGGCTTTTCAGGCTCAGGAACTATAGGTGCTTCCTTCTTTTGGCGCGTGACTTCTTCTTGCCTGGAAATTGTATTATCAGTTACCTCTTTCTTTCCATTATTAGTTATAAAGAAGAAAACACCACCCATGATTAATGCAGCTACAAGACCAGCTATTACGCCTATTCCAAATTTTTTATTTCCGGAAACACGTTCAGTGTTTAAAACCACCGTTTCATTTCCCTGAAGATTATTGTCTTTTTGCGACATAAACGGTTCTGCATCAGCAGTAGTACCATTTTGATTGACAAAAAGACTGTCATTTTCCTTTACTTGCTTTTTCGCTTCTGGTTGAGCGTTGCCTACTGCCTTTTCCGTTTGCTGTAGCATAACATTAACAGCAACCTCGTTTTCCTTTTCTTTTTCCACAGCTTTATCAACAATTAGGTTGCTAGCTTTATCAATTTCTGTTTTTTCAGTTTTCAGCCGGATGAAAGGCGTCCCGCAATCTTCACAAAACCGTAACGTATCATCTTCAACGTATTTTTTACATTTAGGACAATAATTCATGATATTTTATACCTAAATAAACCTATTTAAGAGTTATTAAAGTATTTTTAATTACCTTGTGGCATCTCATTTTTAAAGAACATTACAATTTCAATACGCCTATTGCGTGCTTTCATCTCATCTGTCGCGTTATCCGCCGACAGCTGCGATTGGGAATAACGATTACCGGCCTCGCGGCCAACGGGCTTGTACTTCCCAAATGAAGTCGCTGACATTAAATATTCCGCCGGATTTACGCCAACATTCAGTTGTAAAAATTTATAAACGTTCATTGCTCTTTGTGATGCTAGCTGCAAGTTATGATCGTCACTGCCTATAATGTCAGCATGTCCCTGAATCTGAATTTCACTGATGTTTTTTAAATTGTCTTTTACAATGGGGCCAACAATACTAAGAGCTTTTACACCTGTATCCTTAATAAAGCTCTCATTCGTGTCGAAAAGGACTTTATCACTAAAGGTTATAGTCATACGATCTAATTTATTAATAATCGTAATATCAGATTTTGAGTTTTTAGATTCATTGGATTGCGAAGTATTTTGATCTGATATTACCTTCACAGTGTAGGTACTTCTACATTGCGTTTCAATTTGTTTAGTTATCTCTCTTTGACTATCACGGGCGCGGTCAAGGTTTTCATTCCCGGCCCCAATCATCTTTGATACCAAAGAAAGAATAATAAGCATCACCAATACAAGGGACAACATCAAATCAGTAAAGGACGGCCAAAAGTTAAAACCAAATTTATCCTTAAGCATAGCGCACCTGCCTATTACTAATTTCTTTTGTTATTTTCTTGAAGAATTTTTGTTACAGTCAGCTGCGACTTTTCCAAACTTTCAAGACGTCCTGCCATTAACATCTGCACACCAATGCTGATTATTAATAAGACTGCCAATAATACAGGAGCATAAGCCTGAACTAATTTAGCCAGGCCACCTTTCTTCTCTGTGGTTTCTAAATTTGCAGTACTACCCGCAACGACTTGCTCTTGCAGAACTCTTACCATATCTGTCCTTTGGTCTCTCAATGTTTGCAAAATTTCGCCTAGTCTTTCTTCTACCTTTTCAGTAGAAACCGAATCATTGCTTTCTGTATTGATTATTTGCGGCTGTGCGTGTTCCTGGCTGCTTAATACTTGGAGGATTGCTTCTAATTTTTCTTCGACTCTGGCATTGCTCATCGCGGCGTTGTTACCAACACTGATAATCTGGGCACGTTCTGTGTTACTTAATCCTGCTTTTGCCCCTAATTTGTCCAACAATTCATCAAAACTTCTGCCAAAGTTTTCAAACATTATTCCCATCCTTTTATTGGTTTCTACTAAAGGATTATTAATTTGTTTCAAAGATGTGGCAGCGGTTCCAATATTATTACCAATATTTTGCAACTCAGCAGATAATTGCTGTCGTAGCGGATCTCCAAGGGCTTTTACCAAATGCTCTTCGCTTTCAGAAATTTTCTTTGCAAGTGCATTATTTGTTTCAATGGACTTGGCTAACGACGCTTCACTATTTTTCCGATACTCTGTAAAGTTATCATCATACATTTTTAATGTATGAATAACATTTTCGAGTTTTTCCGACTGTGCCAGATAATTATCTTTTACAACGTTCGAGATTTCTAGATTCTTATCTGCAACTGATTTGTTTTGACTTGCTAGGTTGGCCATATATGCCAAAAAACTGTCGTTTTGTTCTCGAATCTGCTGCTGCATAGCAGAAAGAGCCTCTTTCATCTCTGTAAATTTAGAAGCCCCATTATTAAAAGCGGTCTGCGTTTCAGTTACTGCATCCGCAGCTTCTTTCAATGCGACTACAGTTGCATTACTTTCTGCCAAATTCTTTAATAACCCCTGTGCACCAGTGTTAATGTTTTCAGCATTTTTTACCGTTTCGTTTAATTTGACCAGGCTGTTTTCACTTTTCTGGAAATCCGTCGGATAGAGAACCGGCAGCCAGGTATTAATAGTACAATTGGTCAATTCTTCAGTTAAACGATTAATACAACCTTCCTGAATTACAACTGAAAAAAAGGCTACAAAAACAATAGTACAAAAAACGCCCCACATACTTGGCGCAAATGCTCCCCCTAGATTTGATAAATCTAATGTATATTTGCCCGCCGCATTACTACTTACCTTTAGAGAAGGAATCGTCATGGCCAGTCCTACAAGTGTGCCTAATATACCTACTACTAAAAACAGCGAAATAAGTGTCCTGATAGTATCAGTACCTCTAAATACTTTATTTATTGTATTTTTTACTAACAAGTCAGAATCCAATCGGCTGCTTTTGTAACCTGCGTCGTAGATTGCCTTTAAATGTTCAAACAACGGTGCTACAGTATCCCCGTCAATTGGGCGTCCCTCTGTCTTCATTTTGTTAAAAATAGCCATCTTAAAATTCTCAAAACACTGGGCAACATCAACGTCGTTCATTTTTAAGACATTTTCCAAAAATGATACGTCCTGCATTTCTTCTAACATCTTTAAGTTCGAAGAAGACTTTAAACGGATTCCATTGCACCTGATGGAAACGTAAATCGCCAAAAACCATATTGCTCCAATAATAATCTGTAACGGTAATTCTTTTGGCCATACATAATTCCAGAAGTTCACCATGATTAATGCTCCTTTTTTCAAAACGTTAATGAATAATAATTACAATAATTCTATTTCACCTTTTGATACCAACTTATAAAAGTTATTAACTTTTTGAAAAGTTGCAGGCTTGAGTAACTTTCCTTTATTCCCTTTTTCAGAAATACCGTTATTAGTAAAACAGAAAAAGGCTAGATAGGCATCTTCCACTACTGTTTTTCTGGTAAAATTAGAAGTCAGTTTATTAGGGGCTACTAAAAAATATTGATTTCCACGACCGTCATCAATATTCAATGGTTGTGCTTGGTAAGAATAGGTGCCGCTCGTTTCGATCAGGCAAATCTTTTCAATATCTTCAATTTCGTTCCAGGAGTCAAAATTGTTTTTAGACAATCTTTTTTTATCTTCGGGAAGAACATTTAATTTTATATCACTACTTACAGGTAAAATCCGTGTATTATAATCGTTTACAAATTTCTCAACTTCATCTCTATATTTTTCACCAATTGCATTATTAGAAGTGGTTTTCGCTTTTACATCTATTGCAGGTTGACTTTCTCCACTTGAAGAAGGTGTTGCCTCTGTTCTATTCTCAAATGTTTTTTCTTCACCGTTATGCGACTTTTCAGTAGCTAAACGTTCATTATTGTGTTGCGTAATCTGCTTAATTTCGAATTTGTTTGAACAGTTTTCGTTCTGTTGAGGCACAGGAGCAGTGTTTTCAAGTTTATTAAGTTGTAATATATTTATTTTATGTGTTAACAACTGAATATCTTTTTGCAAATTCGCTATAGCAGTATTCTCGGTATTCATTCTATACTCACTTTGAGCCAGAAATGTCGGTAAAATTTCAATTAATTCACGAACATTGTCATCTAATTCACTGTGCAGTCTTCCTATTTCATCTCTGCTCTTTTTTATCGAGTTCAAGACCTCTTGCAATCTTTCACAACAAATTTTTAATTCATCGTTTTCAGGCATCTTAACCCTCCACTTTCTTTAACAAATAAACGGAAATGGCTCAAAATCAGGCATTATCCCTTTATTTGAGCCATTTCAATTGAACTCTGAAGTCTGCTATTAAATCAATCGCAAGGTGTTTCTTAAGATCATAATAAACAAGGGCTCAACTTCAACATTATTAGGACTGCCACCGGAATCTTTATTCTTTTCAATCAATTCTTGATTAACTGCAGCCCAAATATTATTTAGATCTCGCTTTTCCAGTATAATCTCCGGTAAGCCCAACGCGGTCGCCTGTTCGTTAAACTTGCTGAGAAATGCATTAAACACTCTAAAGTCTCTGCTAACTTTTATTTTTCTTAAAATATATTCAGGCAATACCCCTTCAAGTCCATTTTTAAGTTCACCATCAAGCACAAAATCTTCACCAGCTATGATTGTTTTTTCCGTAGCATTATTTTTGGTTTTTGCATTTTGTTGAGCTTTAATAAACGGATTTGCAATTGTAGAAGCGCCTGTTGTCCCGTTCCCGCTCTGTCCTGTAGCTTTAACTTGTATTACCTTGTCACACACTAACCCATAAGCTACCTCTTGTTTCGGGAAAGTCGTGCATTTTATATCAAATACACGATCGTATTTGCTTATCTTTTCCTCATCAACTGTCTTTCCGTTATTGATACGGTTTTCTTTTTCTAAGTATTGTCCAATATCAATACCATAAGTCAAACAAGCTTTAAAAATCTGGTTTATGAGATTATCAGAATCAAAAATACCGGCTGCCGCCCAGTTCAAAAGCTTGGACCCGTTACCGCCAACATAACAATTCGGCAATAATTCAAACTCACCGTATTTTTCATTTACCCGCAAGTACCCAATTACAATACCGGTGTAAAAGAAAATGCCCGATAAAGCATAAACCACATTACGACGCAACACATTTACATTGTCCAATGTGCTTGCCGCCGTAAGTGCACGGAAGATTTTATCCTCGTTATACTTTAGGAATGCTTCCAGCAGCAAATTGAATTCTTTCTCTTTGTTTTCAGCAACCAGCGCTTCGATATGTTTATTAACTTCCGGATCATTAGTGCTCAAGTTACTAATTACTGCCTTATTGTTAAATAATTGACGATTCAGTATCTCTTTGCCGGCAAAGCGAAGAGAAGCCTGATAACGTACGTCTGCCGTGCTCATGGTCGTACCCTGCCATACAGCAATGTCTGTTGATCCGCCTCCAATATCAAGGCACACAACACCTCTGATTATATGGGCATTCATCTGATTGGCAAAAAACGTAGCCATCGCTATGCTTTCAGTCCTATTGCTTAAATTTTCACTTACAAGAGAACTTATGACTCTGAATTTATCCAGATTATTTTTCCATAAGGTACTCAGGCGCTGAACATGATTAAGGGTAAAAGAAGTAGGATAGGAATACGCCCATTCGATTTCTGTAACACCGGCTTTCACTGCTTCGGCCATACATTGCATACCTAATTCCAGCAAAAAGCCTTCCATGTTATTGATACCGTTCATATCCCATTTCATTTCTTCCGTCTGCAAAGAACCCAGGATATTTTTATCATCAAGGACACTATCGGCATCATCTAAATAATAGATATTGCCAAGCAATAACGGTGTGGCTCCAATACCATTGGCCATACTGCCACTATGCGTATGGTAAATAGTACGAATCGAGGTGGCAGGTTGCTGAGGCTGATCCGACATGGCAATAAAATTACGCCGAACTTCTTCCCTGCATACAGGATCGTCATTTACTGTCACATCATATAGCATTGATTTATTGGAATCTTCCTCATTATAGTTATGAAGTGTTAAAGTCTTCGGAGTATCGCCATCAATAGACATATAAGCAACTGTATTGGTCGTGCCAAAATCGATCCCTATTTTTGCCTTCTTGTTGGGTACATTGTATTGCACCTGTTGCGGTTTCTTCAAAAGTATTATTCCTACAGGATATGACATCGGTCCGTTATCTGTGTCTTGTTCCGCACTGCAGATAAATGCTCTCGGAAAACATGTGCCTTTAATAATTTCAGCTCTGCCGTCCAATTGCAATTCACGCTTAACAATCGTATCTTCATCCCAGTACGGTTTTGCATAAAACGTCTGTCTGTTTAAATTATCGTAGAACGAATAATACGCCTGCCAATTAGACTCTTTTCCTTTTTCTAAAACAAAATTGGGCCAAACTTGTATCATTGGTAATGAGCCAATATAACAAATTTCGTTAAGATTGTCATTGCCATTACTTTGCCTGTAAGTTTTTTTAACAACTAACTGTTTTCCTTCTTTGCTAAACCCCGACAGCGGAAGTTTTAATTCTACAACAATATTCGTTCCATCTATTTCAATATTGGAATGCGATGCAAGATAATCTTCGTCCAGGTAATTAAGCAATTCTTCTTTTACTGGCAAAAGAATATTAACCTGAGATCCATTATAAGACTTAACAAAATTACGTAGTGCATTTGGGAAAACTTCATCACCGGAGAACACAATGCAAATCTTTTCAGTAAAAAACTCTTCTCCCATACATAACTCTGCATTAAACTGATTTAAATCAAAATTCCCTATTTTGGTTTTATCAGGTATCATTCCTGTATATTTAGGTAACACTGCATCCAACGAATACGCTCCGCCAACAATGATGTCGCTAGCCGACCTATTCCACTGGGTATACATGTCTCTAGTCATAACCAATAATGCTTTTGGCTTATTCTTGCTGTCTTTACTATGACGCCTGTCAATCAGCATGACATTTGATTTTTCAAGGAAACTGCTTTCGCCAACATTTATCATATTGGCGCGACCTAAACATTCACAAAAGCCAGTAATATCAAGGGATGTGCCAGCAATATACTGATTATTAGAAATACCGGAAACCTTTAAATCTTTTTGGAATGCATACAGCAGACCAATTAAATCACTGATTTTTTTGTTGGTGAGAGCGATGTTATCTATATTGATATCATTTTTCACCATTTCAAGCCAGTCATATAGCACAGACTTTTCTTGATCATTAAGTGAAGAAATCGGATCGTGAAGTCCGTCGACTTTCCACCAGGACACAGGTTTTACCGAACTGGCATATAACTCTACTGCGGGACAAACTAAGATTGTTGGCCATACGACAGCAAGGGGCATGTTCTCGTAACTGATTACATGGAGTTTATAGCCATGTTCTATCGTTTTATCAGGAAATTGTTTGTATTCTTCCGGTAAGTTTTTAGTAATAACCTTCAGAAACATGGGGGAGTTTTCCTGTAACTGTGTTTCAGGAGGAATCTCTACCGTATTTACTGAAACACCTCCAAGAGTTCGCATCTCCCGTAACGCTAAAATCGCAAGCACACCACGCCATTCATCCAGGAATCTTTTATGCAAATGATGATTCTCATCATACAAAACTAATTCATACATAGAAGGACGTGCCCATAAATCAGGAATAGAACTGATATCGGATTTAACTCCGGCCGTAACCTTCAAATCATCCGCCAGATTTCCCAAATTGGTTTGCGCATCCGACATCCATTCGCCCCGTTTTGTTATCGCAATTTTATTGGACTCTTTCAAGCTAGGTAATAACGGTGTAGGCATAGTTTTCTCTCCTTATCACTTGCTGCAAATATCATAAACAGCCTGCATCAGAATTTCTGCGCCACTGTTATCAGTTTTCTTTAACTTCTTGGTATAACCACATAACTGATTCCAAAACTCTTTATATGTCAGCTTGTCTTTTCGGTTAACAATGGGCAAAACAACCTGGTAAACATCTAAAGGGAACAGAGCATCTTCAGGCTTTACAGAAATTTGTTTGTTAACTAACTCTATTTTACGTTTCGGATGGTCACTGATATCTTTAATCCAGTTAAAAAATGCTCCTGCATAATCGCCCAGCGCCCTAAATTCTGACATAATCACCTGATTATGATAAACGTCAATTTTGCCGGCCTTTTCCACCAAATCTTTATACCATGCAACATTTCTCTTATGACTCTCGTCATTCGCACATTTTTCAAGGTTTATCAAAACGCAATGTCTGTATGTATAAAGGAACTTAATGTACGTGCTGAGCTTATCTTTTAAATTACCGTCTGCACAAGGATTCGGCAAATCTTCCCATTGTATTTTGTCAACAGTTTCCGGAGTATCATCGCCACGCGCTATCATTGGCGTTTCAGCTTTTTCTCCAAGTTCATTTTTATTAAAGAATTCAAACGCTGCCAACGCTGCATACAATTCAACAATATTTGCGTCATTTTCCTGTGTATTAGAGCCCAGACTAAAAGCTTTTACATCTGCCAGGTCATTATCACCAATTAAATAAATCCTTTGGAACACTTCACTCAGTAATTCACTCTT
>AUXO018350241.1_pt1 | contig 12210 bp, 11 predicted proteins | sample 768731 | NCBI WGS metagenome assembly AUXO01 (sample SAMN02715735, study PRJNA202380) | gut metagenome | biome: sheep rumen | host: Ovis aries | place: New Zealand: Palmerston North | reverse complement strand
CCAATACCCGGTCGCTTGCGACGACGGCGTATTGTTTATATCCTCTCGCTTCCGCCAGAAACAAAGGAGCCGATAGGCTCATTTTTTCTGCGAAGAGAGGATGAGAGCCAAGGTTCGTCCAATACCCGGTCGCTTGCGACAACGGCGTATTGTTTATATCCTCTCGCTTCCGCCACAATAAAAAGCAACCGTAAGGTTGTATTTTTTGTGTTTATGCTTTTGTTATAATTTAGGTATGGATGATCGTAATAAAAATGAGCTTAATGAAGAGGTGTTTGGTGTTAAGGAAGAATCTGAAGCTCAGGTTGAGCAATCCGAAAGTACGGATGATGCAGTTGGAAGTTTGGTAAATACTCCTGCTCTACCAGATGACGATAATGTAGTAGTTGAGAAAAACGTTGTTACTTTGAGTAAGGTTGCGATTTTCTTTAATATTGCTTCTCTGTTTTTGTTTATTATTTCGTTAATAATTGCGTTTACTATTAGCAGGCTTAGCAGCCTCGGTCTTGCTGCTTTGGCCATTTTGTTTTATGCTTCATTTTTTGTAGTTGGCTTGATTATGTCTATTATCTCTCTTCGTAAGCTACCAAAGGGTGTTTTTCTGAGGTTGTCAGTTAAGGTTTCCTTTTTTATAAATCTTGTTACCCTTATCGTGCTAGCTATAGCTTTCATTTATTTATTAATACATTTTAGGTTTTAATTATGGACAACAACAAAGAGAGGATATCTGATGCTGAGTGGCTTGGTGTTAAGGAAGAGCCTGTAGCTCAGCCTCAGTCGGTTCAGAATGCTAATACTCAGCCTGCTGAGGGCGTTCAGAACGCAAATACAACCGTAAATACTCCAGCTACTTCGAATATACCGGTTGCGATTGATAACGGTAAATACGAGAAGATGGCGACTTGGGCGATTATTCTTAATTTTGGCGCGCCGGTAATTGCTGGATTTTGGTTCCTTTCTCTTCTAGCCGAGCTTGGCTGTGCGCTTAGCCATGGTTGTTCTTCTTTGCATTCTAGCGCTTATTACTATATTTTGATGCTAGTTGTTGGTGCTGCTTTTCTTGTCGGTGTCATTCTTTCGTTTATGTCTTTTGGCAAAACAAGAAGTACTATCAAGAAAGTCCTGATTGTGGTTTCTCTGCTTCCTTATGTTCCTGTTGTTCTTAGCTTACTTACTAGCCTTGTAGGCGTACTCTGATATCATATAGATATGGCTACTATTTTTACGAAAATTATCGAAGGAGAGATTCCTTCTTACAAGATTTACGAAGATGACCGCGTAATGGCTTTTTTGGATATTAATCCAGAAGTCAAGGGGCACACTCTAGTCGTTCCTAAGGTAGAAGTTGACAAAATCTATGATCTATCTGACGTTGACTGGGTTGCTCTATGGGCTGCCGTAAAGAATATCTCTAAGCATATGGAAGAGGTTACTGGTCGTCGTACGCTTTACAAGGTTATTGGCACAGATGTGCCTCATGCTCACGTTCATCTTATGCCTTTTGATGAGACTTGGGAGCAAGGTAAGACTCTTTCCCTAAGCGAAGACGAATTTAATTCTATTCGCGAAAAACTATCGATGATCGAAGAAGCTTAACCTGATCAATTAAAAAAAATGCCTATTAATTAGGCATTTTTTGTGTTTCTACTCTTCTGGTGTATTTTGTGTGGCTTCACCGAGGAGTTTGGCGCGGCGGCGCATTTGAACTTCGTGTTTCTTCTGCTCTTCCGCTGTGGTTTCTCGGTCGGCAATTTTTGCAAATTCTTTATATGAACCATCGCTATCTAGGAGCTCTTTTTGGGCTTCGGCTAGATATTTTTGGACACCTTCGCGAACTTCATCTAGCGTTAATGGGCCTTCTGGTTTGTCTAGGATTTCGCGTATTGCTTTTTCTGCTTCAGGGATGTTGCTGGTTAACATTTCCTTTTGGGAACGTTGGATGGAGTCTTCTACGATGTTAATCATCTTTATGATTTTATCTCTCCAGCGAACAGCCGAATCGTAGCGACCATTGAGTTCTTTTATATAATCGAATGTTTCCTTATCTTCTACGTATCTATAATCTGCTACTGGACAATAATCGTCTCCCTCTTCTTCAATCTCTTCTATTTCCCTCTCGATTGTTGCGAGATAGTAGTAGTTTTGAGCTTGGATTTGGAGCAAGAATTTAAGTTTCAGATCTGGACAAGCGTCGATTCCGTTTTGCTCAAGACCGTCTTCGCTAATTATAGTCTTAGACAAAACGTCCTGGAATGCTTTATCGCTAAGGCTAAGCGTGTAAAGCAAAACGTGCGTTTTTGGGTTTTCGCGTTGTTGGTCTTTTGGTTCGTCTTCGCCTGGTTTTGCATAGTAGGTGATTTGGGTTCCACCTGCTTGAGCTTCTGAGGGACCATAGTGCTTTCTTTTGGTAAGCTTTTTGGTTAATTTGTCCGATACTTTGGCAGTTGTAATATCGAAAGCGATTATTAAGCTTGGAGTGTAGCCTTCGTCGTCTGGTTCGCCTTCAATGATAGAATAAATGTCTACGCCATTTTTTAGGTCATCATAGTCTGAGGCTAGACGAGTTTTGAGCGTTTCGTTATTCAAGTCAAAAAATTGTGAGTTGTTGAGATAAGTGACGAAAAGTTTTTCTACAGCTTTTGCTGTGTCGTATGTGCCAATGAAGCCATTTTCTATGTCTTCTTGTCTTTGGATTTCGCGAATCTCGTCCACATCGGCCTGATTGTGTTCGATGCGACTAAGATGGACATCGTCGTCTTGTAATTCTCTTTGGCCGCTATGGATTTCGCGATAGACCTTTTTTGTCAGGACTGGAAGCTTTGCTTCTTGGCCGTTTGCGCGAGCGGCTTTGTATTCAGCGAGTTTTCTCTTTTGCATTTCTGCAAATTTAGCCTCGGATTCGGGGCGATAGGCTCTGAATTCATCTAGCTGTGGAGTTTCGATGGCTTCGAAGTCTAGGCTCTCGATTTCACGTAGGTTATGGTCGATGATTTCTTGTTTTTGTTTTTGCTCAGATGCGTTTGTTTTTGGCTTTTTTGTTTCGCTCATTGCTATTTCTAATTAAGCATAAAAAGTTTAATTTGTCAAGATGAAAAAAAGGAGCGCCGAAGCGCTCCGTGGTTGGGATTTCATTTTTCATCTGCAATTGCTTTTTCAATTTTTTTGATGATCGTGTCTGGTCCCTTCCATGCTGTGGGGTTGATAACAATCAATATAACCCCGTTCTTAAAGTACTGCATGTTGTATCCTGCGATTTCACCAGTAAACTGGCCGCTACGCAGAATTCTGCGGATAGTAATCTCATTTACTCGGCATTTTTGCTTCGAGAAAGAGACTTGAACAATGTTCCCAGTTTTAGAAGTTACGATATTCTCTTTCATTGGTATTTCCTCCTTCCAGGAAGCGAGAATATAGGGATAACTATATTATATCATAAACATCATGATTTGTAAAGTGTAGGCAACAAAAATACCAGCGGTTAGGCTGGTACTTTCGAGTCGTTTTAGACTAGTTCGAGCTCGGCTTTCATCTTGGCAATGAGGCCGTTTTTCTCTTCTAGGCTGTTTCTGGTTTCTTCGACGAGTTCCTTTGGCGCCTTTTCGACGTACTTTGGATTGCGTAGGCGGGCTTCAAGAGTGTTGATTTCCTGGCCAAGCTTCAAGATACGATCTTCAAGGTTTGCCTTGTATTTTTTGTGAATATCCTCTGGAATCTGTAGGTAGATGTTGTGACCTGGGATAGCTAGGCGTAGGCCCTTTGCTTCTTCGACCTTGATCTGTGGAACGCTTGGAGCTTTGGTTAGATGCTGAATGAGGAGCTGGTTTTCGTACATGAGCTGGTCGTCATGGAAGGCGATTGGATATAGACCAGAACCTGGTAGGCTCTGGAAGTGGCTACGAACATTAGTGACGATTTCGATAATCTCATCAAAGTTCTTGGCGCGTTCTTCGTCGACCTTGTATAGCTCTGGCCATTTCTGGTTGATTAGTAATCCTTCGGTCCAGCTTAGGGCTTGCCAGATTGTTTCGGTTACAAATGGAGCGAATGGATGGAGCATGATTAGGACCTTTTCTAGGGTATCTTTGAGAAGATCAGTGCTCTTCCATAGCTTTTCGCTTTCGAGGAACCAGTCGGCATATTTGTTCCAGACTAGGTCGTAAAGCATATCGCCAGCTTCTGCGAAGCGGTAGTTCTTCATAAGCTTGACGAGCTCTTTGTTGGTGCGGTTGATTTCGCGGCGAATCCAGTTCTCGCCAAGGGCTTTGTTGCCGTCGCCATTGTTTTCGTTTTCTGGGTTTTCGTCGACGATGTTCTGGATTAGGCGGCTAACGTTCCAGAGCTTGTTGCAAAGGTTGCGGCTTGCGATAACCTTGCTTACGCTGAAGGCCTGGTTGACGCCTGCGCTTCTAGATGCGATAAGACCAAGGCGAAGCGCATCGGAACCGTACTTGCTGACGGTTTCGATTGGGTTGATAACATTACCCTTTGACTTGCTCATCTTCTGGCCGTGTTCGTCAAGAACCATACCGTGCATGTAGACTTCTTTGAATGGGATGTCGTCTTTGACGAAGAGGCTCATCATGATCATGCGACCTACCCACTGGAATAGGAGGTCGGCGCCAGTTTCCATGACGGAAGTTGGGAAATGCTTGTCGCTGTCGCTAGTGGTGATATATGGCCACTGGCTAGAGCTGAACCAGGTATCGAAGGTGTCTGGATCGCGGCGGTAAGTCTTGCCATCGCTGACGATTTCTGGTTCGTTTACGCGAGTATCATAAATCCAATCTGTTGGATCGTCGACATTCTGGAAGGCTGGAATCGGGATACCCCAAGGGATTTGGCGGGAAATGTTCCAGTCTTTGAGGTTTTCTAGGTAGTTGATAAGAACCTTTTGCTTGTTGGCTGGATGGAATTTAATCTTCCCTGCCTTGAGAGTTTCGATTGCTTTCTTTGCAAGAGGTTCCATATCTACGAACCACTGTTCTTTTAGGAGAGGCTCAATGACGGTGTCGCACTTGTAGCAGTGGCCGACTTCGTGAACGATATCCTCTTCTCCGCGGCGAAGGCCGAGTTCTTCGAGGTCGTTTAGAACGGCCTTGCGGCATTCTTTGGTGGTAAGGCCGGCATATTTTTCGCCAGCTTCTTCAGTCATTTTGCCATCAAAACCAATGACGGTAATCATCTTGAGGTCGTGGCGCTGGCCAACTTCGTAGTCGTTCTGGTCGTGAGCTGGGGTGATTTTTACAGCACCAGTACCATAGTTCATGTCGGCGTGTTCGTCGGCTATGATAGGAATTTCACGGTTTGTAAGAGGAAGTTTAATCTTCTTGCCAATGACGTCTTTGTAGCGTGGATCTTCTTCGTTCACTGCAACTGCGGTATCGCCGAGAAGGGTTTCTGGGCGGGTAGTTGCGATGACGATTTCAGTCATGCTATCGGTTGGCTCTGCTAGAGGATAGGCAATCTTCCAAAGTTTGCCCTTTTCTTCCTTGTGAGTGACTTCAATATCTGCGAAAGCAGTCTGGTGTTTAGTACAGAAGTTAACGAGCTTTTTACCTCTGTAAATAAGACCCCTTTTCCAGAATTTACCAAAAGTGTCGTAGACGGTATCGACTACTTTTTGATCGAGAGCAAAGACGAGATTATTCCAGTCGCAGGATGCGCCTAGGGCACGAAGTTGAAGCTCCATGTTGCCGCGCTGTTCATGAACGAAGTCCCAGACCTGCTGGTATAGTTCGTCACGGGTGTAATCGAAGCGAGTTTTGCCTTCTGCTTCTAGCTTGCGTTCATAAACAACCCAAGTTTCAAAGCCAGCATGGTCGGCACCTGGAATATACCAAGTATCTTCGCCTCTCAAGCGGTGGTAGCGGGTAAGAATATCTTCAAGAGCGATGGTTAGACCATGGCCGATATGAAGGTTGCCGTTTGCGTTTGGTGGTGGCATTACGATCGTGTATGGATCGGATTTATCTTTTGGATTTTTCTCAGATTTTCTAGAAAATGCGCCGCTTTGTTCCCAGAGGGCGTAAATGTCTGTCTCGTATTCGTTAGGCTCGTAAGCTTTGCTGAATTTCATTTATTCTCCCGTCATAAAAATGGGTTGGTTTTTCTTTGACCTTCCCTACTCTCTTTTGACTTATATTATACACTAAAACAGGTGTTTTTGCTAATCGACCGGAACGCGATTTTGCTTTGAATTTGGTTTACAAAGAATTGTTAAAAAGTATTAAAAAATCGCCCTTTCGGACGCTTCTGTATCTGTTATGGTTGTGCTTGACAATTGTTTGTAATTATATTCTAATATAAATCAATTTCACACGAAAATGCTAGACCTTAAATTTTTAGGACTTGACAAAACATAACTAGTGTTGTGAAAAATATATTTGTATTGATTCATAGTTTAATCGACTTTTCTGCCGGGATATACGGATTATCCTACCCCACGTCAAACCAGGACGTGATCCTTATGGCCGTCATGTATAAGAGTCCACCTCTTGCCCACCGCCATTAATATAAGTATATATGGTCGGGGTTGCTAAGTCAATAAAATGCTAATGATTGTTTGGGGTGGTGTAGGGTAGTGAATTTTTGCTGGAGCTAGTTGCTAGTTGTGGATAATTTCTTTTGAATTTTTATTTTAAAGTGCTAATGTTATAAGTAATGGCATATATCCGAAAATTTAAAACTGGTAGCGGTGCGACTGGCGTTCAGGTTTGCTATAAGAAGGGTAGAGAAGTCGTCAAGACGGTTCATGTTGGCTCGGCAAATTCTGAAGCAGCGCTGAAAAAACTGCTCAAAAAGGCCAGGGCAATAATGGCCGAGGGCGAGACGCCGCTTTTTGATCTTTCGAAATTTGACGAGTAGGGAATTTTATGGGAGCTATTAATGTCGTAAAATGTAGATTGTGGCGAAGTTAAAAATTTGAGAGTTTTTGTCTTTTTGAAATTATTTCGGTTTCTTTGTTTCTTTCGTTGATTGAGCGTCAAAAAACCGCCTATTTAGGCGGTCGTTTGTTATTTTAAGATTTTTCGCTTCAAGCGATTGGCTTTACGAAGGGCAGTGTAGATTTTGTATTTTGTGCTGGAAATGATGTAGTCGTAAGTGCCGGCGTACTCTACCATTTTGCCACCAAAGGTTAGCTTGTACTGAGTAAAGTGATACCATGGGTGGTTTGGATCTTGCGAATCGGTTGCGCCCCAGAAGTCGAAATATTTCTGGCCATTTTTCTTGGCATCCATAATCATCTGGGTAAGGATAGCTACGCCAGGGGAGAGCTTGCGATGTTCGTCGGAAGCTGCAGCATGGGCGTAATATCTAGTATCTTTTGTATCGTAAATGAGCGCTGCACCAATGGCTTTGCCTTCGAATTCGGCGATGTAAAGTTTTGCGAAGTCGAAGTTTAGCTGGTTTAGCAGGTATTCGTCGCTGTGGGGAAGGAAGTTTCTCTTGTCTGACAGCTGATGTAGATAGTTTAGAAGAATCTTGCCATCTTCTTTGTCCCTTGACTGCCTTATCGTGATGCCTTTTTTATAGTAGTTGCGATAAATCTGGCGTTTTTTCTGCTCCATGTTTAGTAGCAATTCTTCTTCGCTTGGAGCAAGGTCTAGAATGATTGTATGTTTTGGATCTAGATCCTTGGTCTTTTTGAGCTTTAGGTCGCTGATGGTCTTTTCCGAGATTTGGATGGTTGGCTCGATGCGAATAAAGATGCAGTCATTTTCTTTTGCTAGCTCTTCGATTTTTGCAAGAGCAGGCTTCAGGGCTTTTTCGTCTTTCAATGTTGGGCCATAAGGTAAGAATAGGTAGTTGCCAACTTTTGTCTTTTTGAGAGTGCAGAGAGCTTCAAAATCTTTTTCTTTAATGTGGAAGGTTTTTTCGCCTTCTGAATTAATGAAATCTCCCCATGCACTAGTTTGCAAGAAATGTGGTGTCATGAATTCATTGTAGCACATGCTATTCTATGCGTTTCGTGATGTAAGAGTTTTAGAGCTTATGATTCTTAGTAATATATAATATATATATGAATTTAGTTGAGATTTCTGAGCGGGATTACCGCAAATTTGAGGAGGGTGCAAAGACGGGAAATTTGCTTCAGGATTTTTCTCGTGCAGATTTTCGTAAGACTTTGGGTTTTGAATCGTACACGCTTGGCGTTTTTGATAAAAAAGATTTGAAGGCTTGTATGTTGCTGCTCGTCAAAAATGGCGAAGCGATGGTCCAGCTTGGTCCGATTATGGATTATACGGACTTGAAGCTATTGAAGTTCGTGCTTGAAGAAATTTCCGAGTTTTGTCGAAGCAAAAATGTATTCGTTTTGGAAATTTTCCCACCAATGCTCGTGAGTATTCGTGATAAAGACGGCAATGTTCTCGAAAGCTTCGAAAAGGAAGCAGTAAAGAAGTGTTTTGCTGATGCGGGCTTTGAATTTGAAGGCGAGACTATCGGAACAGTCGCGAAGGCAAACCGTTTTATGGCCGTAAAAGATATGTCCGAGATTCATGACGCCGAAGCTTTGTCTAAGAGCTATAACTATAATGTCCGTCGCACAATCAAGAAGTATGGCGATCAGGTCTATGTTGAGACATTAAAAGATTTGTCCAAACTTGCTGATGTTATGCAGCCGATTAGTGATAGCAACAAGCGCAACGAAGTGAATGATAGACCAGTTTCGTATTTTGAAGATATGAAGAAATATTTTGGCGATGAGTTGGTGCTTCAGGTGGCTTATTCTAAGGAAAGCGGAGAAGCGGTTGCGTCGCATGTATTCTTTAATCATTCGGGCGAGCTTGTTAGCTTCTTGGCTGGTATTTCCGAGAAGAACAAACACCTTAATGGCATGACCTTCTTATATGATGCGTTTTATAAGTATGCGATAGAGAAGAAGTTGGATCGTGCGAACTTGTATGGCGTAGAGGGCGATTTCTCTGAAAAGAATCAGCTGCTTCGTTTTAAAGGCCATTTTGGTATTTTTGTAGAAGAGTATGTCGGTGGCTTTAAGAAAGTTTTGGACGAGAAGGCTTATTCTAAGGCCAACAGAAAAAAGAAGCTCATGAGTGGGCTTCGTAAAATTAAGCGTTTGATCAAAAAATAATTATTTAATAACAGAACGTGGGGAAATGTCGAGCGAGTATGGGTCGCTCGCTTTTTCTCCGGCCTGAATAGAATAATATGCGGCCGAAGCAACCATGGCGCCATTATCTGTGGCGAACTTTAGGTCCGGGAAGTATACTTCGTGGGATTTTTCGAAAGCTTTGGTTAGACCTTCGCGAAGGGCAAGGTTGGCAGAAACGCCGCCAGCAAGAAGGATAGATTTTGCTTCTGGATACATGCTGCAGGCTTTTTGTAGTTTTTGAACCAAAATTTTGACGGCCGTCTTTTGGAAGCTGGCTGCAAAATCGCAGATTTGCTGTTCGGTAAGTTTTTCTTTTAGCTCGTAGCTTGGGGTAGTGATAGGCAAGCCGAGTTCTTTTTGGATGGCTCGGAGCACAGCAGTTTTTAGGCCGCTGAATGAAAAATCTAGTCCATCGACTTTTGGAATCGGTAGCTGGTATTTGTCCGAATCGCCATTTAATGCTTTTTTGGCAATGTTTGGACCACCTGGGTAGAGAAGGCCGAGAATTTTTGCGACCTTGTCGAAGACTTCGCCGATGGCATCATCGCGAGTAGAGCCGATGATATGAAAATCGTCATGGCGCTCCATATATATTATTTGTGTATGTCCGCCAGAAACAACTAGGGCAAGAATAGGGAAGGTTGGGTTGTAACCGGTTAGCCAGTTGGCGTAGATATGAGATTTTAGATGGTGAGTTGGATAAAATGGAACGTTATTAATAACGGCCATAGTGCGGGCGGTTAACGTGCCTACAAGTAGAGAGCCAACAAGGCCTGGCGTATGAGTAACGGCAATAGCGTCGATTTTGTTTGGCTGGTTTTGATCAAGGGTGCAGCCGGCGTCTTTTAGAGCCTGATTAATAACGGGAAGAACGACTTCGATGTGAGAGCGGGCAGCGATTTCTGGAATAACACCACCGTAAGCTGCATGGATATCGATTTGGGAATTTACGACATTCGAAAGCACGCGGTTGCCGTCTTCGACGACTGATGCCGCGGTCTCATCACAGGAGCTTTCTATCCCTAAGATCTTCATAACTTTGCATATTATATCATATTTTTGGGATTTTTCAGAGAGCAATGCGCTTGCGCTTGAGAGTAATGCTTATGATATAATTGACTTAAACTATATATTGGGAGAGGTATTATTTTTATGGAACAGGTCAATCAGTTTATTGATTCGCTTATTGACGAAAAAGGGTTAAGCGTCGATGGCGACGTCCGCGAAGAGCTAAGGAAGGATATGGCTGATCGCCTTATGACTCAAATCGATAATGCCTTGATCAACGCTTTGCCTAGCGACAAGGTTGCTGAGCTAAATGAGAAGCTTGACGATCCTAACTTTTCTGAACAGGATACTTACGACTTTATCAATAATTCTGGTATTGATACGCAGCGCGTCATTCTTGAAACGATGATGCAATTCAAGATGCTTTATGTTGGTGCTGACGAGGCCGATGAGGTTGCTCGTGAGGTTAGGGCAGAGAGCTCTATGGTCGAGAGTGCCAATAAAGAATCTGGCGAAATTAAAGGGTAGGAGATAATTAATGGATAATAAATCTGGAAATCCGTTTCCGCCAGAGAGGGCTGATGATCTAGAGCAGGGCTCTGGAAGTCCTTTTGACATTCTTGGAGATGTTCAGTTTGGCGGCCAGGACGACGATCCGCTTGGGCGTCAGGCGGAAGCTGATAAGCATGCGCAGAGATATGAAGATCTTCGCAAAGAAAAAGACGAACGTGCTCAAAGACTTGAAGAGTACAAGTCGACTCAAACTATACCTTTTAAACCCGATACACATAATGAACGTGCCGCTAAGGCCGATGTTGAGCTTGGCCGTTATCTTAGTTTGATTGATCCAAGTCAGCAAGAGGCAATTGCTTTTGTGCAAGAGCCTGGCGTTGTTGACTTTTTGAATGATACCCAAATTGCTGGCTACAGCCCAATTGATGACCGTATGGTCGATGCTTTAAGGGCTAGCTTTGAAGAATGGAAGGGAAAGCAAGAGGATAGTAGCTCTGAGATTGATACTTCTTCTGATACTTCTTCTGAAGCTCCTATTTTTGAAAACTCGAGCGATAATGATGAACGTCATTTTGATGAGCATTATGAAAAGTTAAATGATCCTGCATATATGGATTCGCTAAAGAGCCTAAGTGTTGAGGAGCTTAGGAAAGGTAATATTATTGGTGCTCGCCAGGAGCTAGAGAGAAGGGCTCGTGAGCTAGATAATGTCCCAATTGAGACTGGTGCAGACGACAACAAGGACGAGACTGAAAATAGTGCTGACTCTGACCAACATCGTAAAATGTATTTGGAAGAATTGACTAGCGGTGCTGGCGCTAAGTGGCTTGCCGAAAATATGCCAGATATTACTCCTGAAGATCTTAAAAAGATGGACGATCTTCAGTTGATGAGTATTTATTTGGATTATGATAATGCTCATACGCAGTCGTTAATTGATGAACAGGATGCTCTAAGCGAGCAGCTGAAAAATCTGAATAATAATTCTGCAGAAGGCGAAACTGGAACAGAGACCGATTCCGCAGAGCAACCTGTAGAACAGCCTGCCGAGGAGCCTACCGAACAGACAGTTGAGGAGCCTACTGAGCAAACGACAGACCAAACAGTCGAACAGCCTGCAGAACAGGCAGTTGAACAGCCCGCAGAACAGTCTGCCGAGCAGCCTGCTGTTCAGTCTTCTGAACAGCCAGTTGAACAACCTGCTGAGCAGCCTGTCGTGCAACCTGTTGCTGAAGCGATTTCAGAGGAACAGTCTGCTGATGATTCTGCAGACGGTCAGGCTAGCGAATCTGCTGAGCAATCCACTGAGGAATCGACTGGAGATTCTTCTACCGAAAGCGAAGAAGTAGGCGAACCTACTGGAGAAGAGCAATCCGACGAAGAGACCGAAGAGTCTGAAGAAAACTCTACAGAGGAAGCTGAAAACTCTACGGAAGAAGCCGATAACTCTACCGAAGAATCTGAAGAAAACTCTACGGAGGAAGAGAACTCTACTGAAGAAGAAAAGAACTCAGAGGATGAAGAATCTGAGAAGAATTTTGAGCGCGGAAAAGCCATAGAAACATTCTGTAGTGACG
>AUXO018326346.1_pt1 | contig 12210 bp, 10 predicted proteins | sample 768731 | NCBI WGS metagenome assembly AUXO01 (sample SAMN02715735, study PRJNA202380) | gut metagenome | biome: sheep rumen | host: Ovis aries | place: New Zealand: Palmerston North | reverse complement strand
TCTCTTTTCTAACTAACTTATTATCAACTATTCATTACTCATTCTGAATTTCGCTGCAAAGTTACACACTTTTTTGTCACTTTGACTCAGAAATGACGAAAAAAGTCACGTAAACGTTTGCGAATTCCGCAAAAATGTGTAACTTTGCCCTCTGTAACCATTGATTAGCGGTTTTTTGTAATGAACAATAAGAAGCTACATCGTACCTCTCTGAAGGATCTGGCCCAGGAATTGGGTGTCAGCATAGCTACCGTTAGCCGTGCCCTGCGCAACTCTCCTGAGATTGGCAAGGATATGCAGCAGCGTGTAAAGGATTTGGCAAAACGACTGAACTATCGGCCTAACCCATTTGCCCAAAGTCTGCGAAAAGAGGCTCCTAAAATTATAGGGGTCGTAGTGCCCAATCTGGTAACCCATTACTATGCTGCCGTACTTGACGGTATTGAGGACGAGGCACGCCGAGCCGGCTATAGTGTAATTAGTGCCAATAGCCATGAGAATTTTGAGGACGAGGCTCATGCCGTCGACAATTTTGTCAGTCTGCACGTAGAAGGCATTATTGCATGTCTGGCTCAGACCACTACCGACTATCATCATTATGAAGAAATTGCCGAAATGGGTATCCCCTTGGTGTTTTTCGGGCGCACTTGTCTTACAGAACGGTTCTCGAGTGTTACCGCCAATGGCGATGAGGCTGCCCAGCTGGCTACCCAGCATCTGATTGACACCGGAAGCCGACGCATTGCCTTTATCGGAGGACCTAACCATCTCGACATGGTGCGTCGGCGCAAACACGGATACCTGGAAGCTCTTCGTGACAATCGTATTCCCATAGACCGTGATTTAGTTGTATGCGATAAAATAGACTATCAGGTGGCATTGGCATCTGCCATGAATCTGTTGCAGAGCGACCATCGGCCTGATGCCATACTTGCCTTCAACGACATTATCACCTTTGCAGCTTTCACCGCTATTAAGAATTGCGGACTTCGCATTCCTGAAGACGTGGCTCTCATTGGGTTCACGGATGATGTGCACTCCGAGTATGTCACACCCCGAATGTCGGCCATTGCCGACCAGTCTCACCTTATTGGTGTCACCGCCTGTCAGCTGCTGCTGAAGAGCATAGGCGGCGACCCCAAGGTGTATAAAGAAATAGTTCCACAAAAATTAGTTATCCGTGACACTTCTGCCAAGAAGGATGGCTAAGCTAACGACTTTCCGTCTCAGTGCATTTCACTTTTTAGCTGAAGAATAACGTGCGCTCTACCCAATAGCAGAGGATGCCGCAGAGATAGCCGGCAAAGGCTATCCACGTAATCTTCTTCATATACCAGCCGAAGGTGATTTTCTCTAATCCCATGACTACTACACCGGCTGCAGAACCGATAATCAACATAGAGCCACCCACACCGGCACAATAAGCCAACAATTGCCAGAAGATGCCATCGACAGCCATGTCGCCTGTAGGAGCCACAGGATACATACCCATGCAACCTGCCACCAAGGGAACGTTGTCAACAATGGATGAGAGTAAGCCAATGATACCTGTAACGAGATAGTGGTTGCCATTGAAGGCTACGTTCAGGCTCTCGCCCAACATGGTAAGTACGCCAATGGTCTCCAGACAGCCTACAGCCATGAGAATGCCGAGGAAGAAGAGGATGGTGTCCATGTCGATACGGGACAGCATCTTGGAGACGCGCTTCTGAGTGTTGGTATTGTCGGCAGTGTCCTCGCACGACTGATGAATCCGGCAGTAGAATATCTCGGTGACTGTCCATAGAACACCCAGCACCAGCAGAATACCCACAAAAGGAGGCAGGTGGGTAATCGTCTTGAAGATAGGTACGAAAATCAGACCGCCCACGCCTAAGAAGAAGATGGACTTGCGCTGACCATCCGACAGGACATCACTGTCGGCAACGGCTGTGGTGTCCTGGACAGGCTCGAGCTGACCTTTCAACGACAGCGAGAGAATCCAGGCAGGAATGACCATAGAAACGAGTGAGGGTATGAAAATCTCGGTAATGACGCCGGCAGCGGTAATCACGCCCTTGTTCCACAGCATGATGGTGGTGACGTCGCCAATAGGTGAGAAAGCTCCACCGGAATTGGCAGCAATAATAACCAGCGAGGCATAGATGATGCGGTCGCGCTTGTCGCTGACCAACTTGCGCAGAATCATAATCATCACGATGGAGGTGGTCAGGTTGTCGAGGATAGCCGACAAGATGAAAGTCATAAAGGCAATACGCCAAAGCAGCGAACGCTTCGATTTGGTCTTTAGAGTGTCGCGAACAAAGTTGAAACCGCCGTTTTGGTCAACCAATTCCACGATGGTCATGGCACCCATCAGGAAGAACAGAGTAGTGGCGGTTGAACCCAGATGATGCTCTATGACGGTGCTTACCACACTGGCTTTGGCATCGCCGATAGCTGCGGCTACATAGCTGCCCGGATCAATCATGAAAAGCGTCCAGCAGCCAACAAACATCAGCAGGGCAATAGCAGCCTTGTTGATTTTTGTCAAACTCTCAATGGCAATGCAAAAATAGCCAATGCAGAAGAGAATGACAATACAGATTGTTAATGTTGACATTTTGTTTGTTTTAAAATTAGTTTGTTATAAATTGTGTGCAAAGGTACAAAAAAAAACATAATTCATAATTCATAATTCATAATTATTTTATAACTTTGCAGCAAAATCAGAATTATGGCACTGAATCTGAACAAGAATTTGAAGTTATATTATAGCATTCGCGAAGTTGCAGAAATGTTCGGGCTGAACGAAAGTACATTGCGCTATTGGGAACATGAATTCCCTTTCCTGAAACCGAAAAATAGCGGTCCGGCCAAGATTCGTCAATACCAGGAGAAAGATATTGAGCAGATTCGACTCATCCATAATCTGGTGAAGGTGCGTGGCTTCAAGCTGGCTGCTGCCAAGAAGATTATCAATTCCAATCGTGACGGCGCTGACCGTACGGCAGAAGTGCTTTCAAGGCTCATTGATGTCAGGGAGCAGTTGCAAGCACTGAAAAAACAGATGGACTACTTAGAATAGTTCCTTTTTTTTCGAATTGAATTAAACATTTCCATGATGAAGATAAAATTATTATTTTTATTGTTGAGTCTGCTTTTTCACCTTACCATTGTGAGTGCACAAGAAGCAGAAAAGAGTGAGTTACAACAGCGTGCTGAGTCTGAAGGCAAGAAAGGAAATGTAGCTGGTGAAAGATATCACTACATCAGAGCCTTTGAGGACTATGTCAACAAGGGAAAAATGCAGCAGGGTGTAGAATGCGGCATCAAAGCGACCGCATTGTACTACAAAGAGAACTACTACAAGGAGGCATTCGACTTGCTGCACCGCATCGACCAAAGCATTTCTGACAAGGGAAAGTCGAGCAAAGAAGAAGCAGCACTGAACTATCTGACATCAAAGGAGCGTTTACAGATGTATGTCAGACTGAGGAAGGCAGAGAGTGCCCGGGAGCAGTTGAAAGTGATGGAGTCGCAGGCTAATGTAGCCGGCGACGATGATGTCAAGAACGACTTGCTCTATAACAAGGCCCTATTTTACTATAATATGGGCCAGACCGCGCAGGGAAATGCTATATTCAAAGAGATGGCTGGCAAACTGACCAGCCAGAAGGAGTATAGCAAGGTTGACGAGGTCTATCAGACGCTGATAGCCAATGGTCGCCGCAGCAACAACGCGAGCCTTGTGGCACAGTCGTATGCCAGTTACCTGGCCTGGAAAGACTCTGTGGCTGAGCAGAAGCTTCTTGACGAAACAGGAGCACTGAAGAAACAAATTGCCATTAATGAAGCTGACATACAGGAAAAAGACAGTTCTCTGGCTTCACGTCGTTGGATTATCGTAGGTCTCTGCATATTGGCAGGTGCCTTGGCTGCTGTTCTGGCAGTAGGAGCTGTCGTATTGCTCCGCTATATATTGTTGACCCGTAAGCAGAAGAAAACCATTAAAATGGTGAACGAGAACAATGCCCTGAAGGCAAAGTTTATCAGCAACATCTCTGCTCAGTTGTCACCAGCCTTGCAACCCCTTGATAGCCGCATCCCTGAAGTAAGGGCGCTGAAGGACTTCTCTGACCATATCCAGACGCTATCCTCATTAGAGTGCTCGGCCGGCGAGAGTGTGGAAACGGAGAGCATCATGGTGGTGCCATTCTGTGAAGGATTGATAGACCAGATTCGTGATAAGGTGAGAAGTGGTGTGGCACTGCATGTGAATGCTCCAAAAATGAGTGCCGATATCAACAAAGAGTATGTGTCGCATATCTTGTTGCATCTGCTGACAAATGCCGCTGAATATACACCTGCTGACGGCTCCATCTGGCTGGACTTCAAGAAGCGTGGCGCTCATACCTTCCAGTTCTTAGTATCCAACACAGGAGAACCTATTGCCGAAGAGAAGCGTGAAGATGTCTTTAAGCCTTTCCTCGAAATCAGGGATCTCACCAAAGGCGATGGCTTAGGATTGCCTATCTGCAAACAGATGGCTGTAAAAATGAATGGCGACCTCAGCATTGACGGTGAGTTCACCAAAGGTACGCGTTTCGTTTTGGAGCTGCACAACTAAAAGTGCAGACTCCATTCCAGCAAAACAATATTTATTTTGAAGGATTCCATTTATCGTTGATGCAGAATACGGCATCGACGGTAATTTTTTGTGCTTCTTTCTTTGTTAACTGGCTACTCCAAGCGGCTCGCTTGTCAGTGGCAGCTCCCTCGCCTCTATTATTGTATTCCATGTAGCGGGCAGTCTGTTTTGCTTCTTCACGCCAATGGTGCCAGCCCTCCGGACGAATCTGGCGAGGCAATTCGCAATTCATGAACAATGTATAGCCATAGTCGCGCCAAGGACGGCCCAGATAGACTTTGTCGACATGGGCATCTGCGGTAATGTTACAGTTATTAAATATGTACCCGTAGGCAACATCCTGCGGTGTAGAGGCAGCAGTGATGTATGAGTTTGCCTTGCAGAAGATGTCGCAATGCTCAAACCATGCAGTGGATGGTCCGAAGATGAAATCGGTAGTGCCTTCAATGTAACAATCCTTGAAATAAAGACGTGTCTTGGCATTGCCGGTGTAGACGGTGTCTTGATGTCCAAGGAAACGGCAATTAATGAAGATCAGACAGTCGCCTTCGGTATGCAAGGCTACAGCCTGTCCCAGTCGGGCAGAATTATTCTCAACGGTGATGTTTTTCAGCGTGATACGACTGCCTTGGATCTTCAGCGTATAAGTGCGGAAGGTACCCATCCCCTTACCGATGCTAGGCAACTGGATATTGGCATGGTCATCCCAGGTGATGATGGTTTGGTCACGGTCTTCTCCGCATATCTCTATATTGGTGAGCCACTGAGGCACAACCAGTTTCTCCTTATAAGTGCCCTTCTTGACATATATAACCTTGTGGTATTCCATGAAGGCACGACAAACCTCAATGGCTTCGGCTACATTGCGGAACTGGCCCGTTCCATTGCGGTCAACCACAATGGTGTCAGGATTGTCGAATTTGTCTTTGGCATGAACCGTCAGCAGCGTGCTGAGGGTAATGATTAGTGTCAGTAGTTTTTTCATATCGCTATTGTTGTTTACATGATTTGTGTAACATCTTTGATATCCCCTATTTTCTTGAGGTTTTCCATGATGGCCTTCACGTCGTCGCGGTCATGAACTCGTAATTCGATAGAACCGTCAAACATGCCGTCTTCACTCGTGATAGTCAGTCTATGGATGTTGACACTCATCTGGTTAGAGATGACGCCGCAGATATCCATCAGCATACCCATACGATCGATTCCTTGCAGGCGGATGGTGGCATCAAAGAACAATTTTTTATGCATGTCCCACTTGGCATCGAGGATGCGGTTGCCAAAGCTGGCCTTCAGTTTGTTAGCAACAGGGCAGGCACGCTTGTGGATTTCTATTTGATGTTTCCCGTCGATGAAGCCCAAGATGTCGTCGCCAGGGATGGGGTGGCAACAGTGCTTAAACTTAAACTGGGCAATATTCTCGTCAGTAATAAAGATGGGCTTCTTCCGGTTGAACTTCTCTGGTACAGTGAAGAAATCTTGCTTGCTTTTTTCTTCCGCCTTTTCATCTTTCTTGTCTTTCAGGAAAGGCACCAGACGACGCCAGCCCTTCTTACCAGAGTGGGAGTCTTTACCGTTCAGTTCATCTACATCTTTCTCACCCAGCAGAATAGTCTTGTCGCCTATGGCTTGGAAGAATTCTTCGCGGCTGCGGGATTCGTGAAATTCTGTGAGCTGGTTGGCAGCGGCCTGGATGTTTTCAATGGAGTTCTTCTTACAGAATTCGTTGAACATTTGCTCACCCTCCTTCTGCTGTGCGCGGAAGTCACGGCGCAAAATGGCCTGAATCTTAGCCTTGGCCTTGGCTGTTGACACAAAATTAATCCACGAAGGTTGAACATGCTGGGACTTGGAGGTCAGAATCTCTACCTGATCGCCACTTTGCAATTTATGGCTCAGCGGTACCAATTTGTGATTGACTTTAGCCCCGATGCAGTGTGAGCCCAGGAAGGTATGGATGCTGAAGGCAAAGTCGAGGGCCGTACACCCCGTAGGCATCGTCTTGATTTCACCCTTGGGCGTAAAGACAAAAATTTCTGAAGCAAAGAGGTTGAGTTTGATGGCATCGAGGAAGTCCATGGCATCAGGCTGAGGGTCATCCAGAATCTCTTTGATGGTGCGCAGCCAGTCGTTGAGTTCACTCTCGTCCTCGGTATATTCGGAATCTTCGCCCTCCTTGTATTTCCAGTGTGCAGCAAAACCCTGTTCTGCTATCTCGTCCATCCTATCGGAACGTATCTGTACTTCTATCCATCGTCCTTGTCGCGACATCAAAGTAACATGTAGGGCCTGATAGCCATTAGCTTTGGGATGGTTGAGCCAGTCGCGCAGGCGGTCCGGGTGGCTCTTGTATATTTTGGAGATGGCAACATAGATGTTGAAGCATTCGTTGACCTCTTCCTCACGCTTGCCGGGGGTGAAAATAATACGGACCGCCAGAATGTCGAACACTTCCTCGAAGGTGACATGCTTGTTCTGCATCTTGGTCCATATAGAATAAGGTGTCTTGACACGTTCCTTAATCTGGTATTTGATACCCATCTTTTTGAGTTCTTCCTCAATGGGAGCTGTAAACTGGTCGAACAGTTCGTGACGCGATGCCTCGGTAGATGCCAGCTTTGACTTGATGCTGGCATACTCCTCAGGATGTTCATATTGGAAGGAGAGATTCTCTAATTCCGATTTGATTTTGTTGAGTCCCAAACGATTGGCCAGCGGGGCATATATGTAAAGCGTCTCGCCCGCAATCTTATACTGCTTGTTGGCAGGCTGTGACTGCAGCGTACGCATGTTGTGCAGACGGTCGCAAATCTTGATGAGGATGACGCGGATGTCTTCACTCATGGTGAGCAGCAATTTTTTGAAATTCTCGGCCTGCGCTGATGCCTGTTCGCCGAAAATGCCACCGCTGATTTTGGTCAGGCCATCAACGATTTGAGCTATCTTGGGACCGAAGATATTCGAGATGTCCTCAGTGGTATAGTCGGTATCTTCTACCACGTCGTGCAGCAAGGCGGCACAGATGCTGGTAGAGCCCAGACCGACCTCTTCGCAGGCTATCTGGGCGACGGCAATAGGATGCATGATGTAGGGCTCTCCGCTGAGTCGGCGGACTCCCTTATGAGCCTGCCGGGCAAAGTTGAACGCCTTGGTGATGATATCTGTTTTCTTGCGATGGCGTGATGCCAGGTAAGTGTCAAGTAATCGTTGGAATGCGTCGTTAATGAGTTTGTCATCAGCGGCTTCACGCATCATGTCCTCATCCATAGTCATATAACTTTTAATTAATAAATACCATTATCTGCGACGGCGCTTGCTGCTTGTTTTGCGCTTCGCAGTACTACGCTTGCGGCTAGCTGATGTACGCTTTCGGGTGGCTGTAGTACGTTTACGGCTTGCAGTGGAGCGTTTGCTGCGAACAGCTGTGCGGCTTCTGCCGACGCGGGCTCGCTTGCCGCGTACGTAGCGTTTGCTTTTGTGATAGTAGGTCGGCACGTCGTCATTGACCTCCACCTCGACGCGCTTGTTCAGGAGCTCGTCGGCTTTATAATTGTAGATGGAATCTTCCAGGTCGATAAAACGGCTTACCTCGGTGATGGGCAGACGGATAGGAGAAGGCTCCGTGGCTCCTGGCACGATGTCGCGCCGATACATGGGATTGAGCGAGCGGAGCAGGTCGATGTTCAGTCCCACCATCTCGGCTATTTGCTCCAAATGTACGTTGCGACTTACCATGATGGTGTCAGTTTTGGCAGGCAGTCGGGTAGTCATCGGACAGATATTGTGCTGCGAGTAGTAAGTCATGATATAATTGGCGGCTATAAATGCCGGCACGTATCCACGTGTCTCTCGTGGCAAATAGGGATAGATATGCCAATAGTCCTTGTTGTCGCCACCAGACCGGCGAATGGCTTTGTTGATGTTCTCCGGTCCGCAATTATAGGCCGCGATGACCAGATTCCAGTCGCCGAATATCTTGTAGAGGTCGCGTAGGTAATGGGCTGCGGCATAGGACGACTTCAAAGGATCTCGGCGCTCGTCGACCAGTGAATTCAGTTTCAATCCATACTGCTTGCCCGTAGCCGGCATAAACTGCCAGAGTCCTGCCGCTCCCACACGGCTGACTGCCTTAGGGTTGAGTGCCGACTCTATGATGGGCAGGTATTTCAGCTCCAGCGGCAACTGATAAGCCTCCAAAGCCTCTTCGAAGATGGGTATGTAGAAATTGGAAGCACCCAGCATGTAGCTGATGCTGTGACGCAGGCGTCCGCTATAGCGGTCGATGAATTTCTGTACCACCTCATTGTAGGCCATCTCCATAATGCATGGCATGCGTGACAGCCGGTCAATGTACTCCTCGCGGGAATAGGTGGGGTTGACATCACGCATATTGCAGTCTTCAGCTTCCAGATATGTCTTCGACATATAGAGGTTGAGCAGCGAGTCGAGGTCATAAGTCATGGCCTCGGGAAATTCGATAACCTCTTCGTTGCCCGTCTTGTCGAGCACCACGATCTCATCTTCTTCATCAGCCACGTCCTCGTCATCTACCACATCCTGCCCCCAGGCGTTAAGCGAGGTCATGAAGGCCAGTAGCATCAATAGTATCTTGTTGTTCATAATTATTCCGTATTTGTTAGGGTTGTTAAAAGTTCAGGCTGCAGTTGACGCCGATTGATTCGGCTTGCAGCGGGTTGCCTCCAGAATGATTGGGAATGACAGCAGGCTCCACCTTGAGGCTGAGGTCTTTGGAGATGTCGAATACCGACAGCTCTGCGTCCACGTAGGCATCGATGACGGAGAGAGCATAGACACCAAGCATCACAAAGAAACTCAAGTCGCGCCAGCGACGATATTTGTCTTTACGGTTCTTGAAGATTTCCTTGTATCGCTCCTCGTTGGCAGAGGTGATCTGTGTGCCCAGATGTAGGAATTTGTTGTATGATTGCGTGGTGGGGTCGTTGTCCATGATGTCGAGATAGGCCTGTGAATAGTCCTTGTACATCATGTTGTTCCACGACATGGCGTAGATGCATCCCATGAATCCGCCATAGATGATGGGCAGTTTCCAGAACTTGCGATTATAGATTTGTCCTGCTCCCGGCAGCACCATTGCCAGCCAGAGTGCTCGCTGCGGGTCGGGCCGCCATGTTGCCCAGTCGCGCTTGACCTTCTGTTTTGATTTTTTCTTGACGACTACCGACATGGTGTCGCCTGTCAGTGCCCGGGCATCCACAGCGGCAAGAGAATCCATCACAGCCAGTGTGGAATCTGCCTGTTGGGCACGGCCTGTCAGTACTGTTCCCAACATGATGACGGTCACTATGAATCTAATCATTTGCCTTATCCAATGCATTCATGATACGTTCCAGTTCTTCCTCATTGTCGAACTGGATGCTGATTTTGCCTTTGCCTTTGGGCGAACAAGTCATCTGCACCTTGGCCTGGAAGAATTGAGCCAGCCGTTCCTTTAACACGTTGAATTCCTCAGGCAGCTGCGCCTTTGTGACGATTTTGCCGCGTGATGTTTTTACGTCTTCACCATTTTTCAAGGCTTGCACCATTTCTTCCACTTTGCGTACGGAAAGCTGTTGTTGCTGGACCTCGCGGAAGAGTTTTATTTGCTGCGACGGACTGTCGATGGCCAGCAGTGCCCGGGCGTGTCCCATTTCTATCTCATGGTTTTTCAGTGCCATTTGCACCTGGGCAGGCAATTTCAACAGTCGCATATAGTTGGTGACGGCGGCACGGCTTTTCCCTACACGCTCGGAAATTTTGGCCTGCGTCATGCCCGACGTTTCTGACAGATGCTGGTAAGCCAGAGCTATCTCAATGGCGTTGAGGTCTTCGCGCTGGATGTTTTCGACAAGTGCCATTTCCATAGCGTTCTGGTCCTCAACGGTGACGATGTAGGCAGGAATCTTGTTGAGGCCAGCCAACTGAGAGGCCCGCCACCGACGCTCACCGGCAATAATCTGATAGGTGTCGTCGGCCATTTTTCGCACTGTGATAGGCTGTATGATTCCCAGTTCACGGATGCTGGTGGTCAGTTCCTGCAGTGCGTTCTCGTCGAACTCGCGACGAGGCTGGTTGGGATTGGGATGAATCAGTTGAATGTCGATTTCGTTAAGGTTTGACGAGCCTTCCGTCTTCACCTCGTTATGGGTATCTATGAGAGCATCGAGTCCGCGTCCGTTCCCGATGTCGTCGAGTCCGCGTCCCAGCACGCTCGAAGCATATTTCTTTTTTACTGCCATAAGCGTTGATGTTATACGTTCTTGTTGATTATTTCCCTTGCCAGTGCCAGATGGTTTTTCGAACCGGTAGATTCCGCATCGTAGAGGATGACAGGCAATCCGTGTGAGGGACTCTCCGACAACTTGACGTTACGCTGGATGACGGTCTTGAACACCAGTTCCTGGAAGTGGCGTTTCACCTCGTCATAAATCTGGTTGGCCAGGCGCAGGCGAGAGTCGTACATGGTGAGCAGGAATCCCTCGATTTCCAATTTCGGATTCAGTTTCTGTTTGATAATCTTGATGGTGTTGAGCAGTTTTGAGATGCCCTCCAATGCGAAGTATTCGCACTGGACAGGTATGATGACGGAGTCGGCAGCCGTCAGTGCGTTGACGGTGATGAGTCCCAGCGACGGCGAGCAGTCGATGAGTATGTAGTCGTAGTCGTTGCGGATGGGCTCCAGCAGTTGGCCTATCACCTTTTCACGGTTCTGGAGGTTGAGCATTTCAATTTCGGCGCCCACCAGGTCGATGTGGCTGGGTATGATATCTAGTCTTTCGATGTCTGTGGTATAGACGGCATCACGAACGTCGGCCTTATCGATAATGCACTCGTAGAGCGAGCAGTCCACTTCCTGAATATTTACGCCCAATCCGCTGGAGGCGTTGGCCTGCGGGTCGGCATCCACCACGAGTACGTTCTTCTCCAGAGTTGCCAGCGATGCGGCCAAATTGATGGTTGTCGTGGTTTTTCCCACACCGCCTTTCTGATTGGCTAATGCGATAATCTTTCCCATAGTTTTGCTAATACATATTTATATAATAGGCTGCAAAGGTACAATAAAATATTCATAATTCATAATTCATAATTCATAATTTAAATTTATTTTGTATCTTTGCACCCAAAATGGAGAATAATCGTGAAAATATGAAGCCACTGATACTGATTTCGAACGATGACGGCTATCTGGCCAAGGGAATCAATCAACTGATAGAAATGGTGAGAGGTTATGGTGACGTACTGGTTTGTGCACCAGAATCAGCGCGCAGCGGTTTCAGTTGCGCATTTTCTGCCACGACGCCGCTGACACTGACGCTGCGGAAGCAGGAAAGTGGCGTTGAGGTGTGGTCGTGCAACGGTACCCCTGTAGACTGTGTGAAGATGGCATTGGCTGAATTATGTCCCCGCAAGCCCGATCTGGTGCTGGGCGGCATCAACCACGGCGACAACGCTTCCGTGAATAGTCATTACTCCGGTACGATGGGTGTGGTGATGGAAGGTGCGATGAAATACATTCCGTCTGTTGCCTACTCGCTGTGCGACCATCATGAAGATGCCGATTT
>AUXO014979879.1_pt1 | contig 12215 bp, 7 predicted proteins | sample 768731 | NCBI WGS metagenome assembly AUXO01 (sample SAMN02715735, study PRJNA202380) | gut metagenome | biome: sheep rumen | host: Ovis aries | place: New Zealand: Palmerston North | reverse complement strand
TCTTTATCATTCCCATCTGCTCCAATTGAATCATTATATCCATAACTAATCATTTGTTCTTCACTATACATCGATATGGAATTATCAATAACAAACATAACATTTATTTTTTGATCATCCATCATTTTTTCATAATCCGCTAATAAGTATTTTGAAAAATGTTTTAACGTAGCAATTACCTTTTTATTATCTTTATCTATAGTAGATTCAACTTTTTCAAATTCTTTTGTTTTTTCATTAAAATAGAATAATGATAAACTATCTTCATTATAACCATATTCTTCAATTTCTGATAAATCATATGATATTTTAACTGTTGAACTGTCTATTGTTCCATCATCATAAAAATTATATACTCTTGGAATAACTCCTTTTACATTTTTTAAGGCATTATTTTCAAAAACATCAACAGTTAAAGAAGCTATATTTCCTTTTCCTGTAACAGATACATCTACTTTATCATCATAAAATAATTCATTATATGTTAAAGTTCTATCGCCATCTTTAATACCATCGCCTTTGGAATCTTCTTTAAGTGGATCTAAACCTAATAATAATTCATCTCCATCAGTTATCCCATCTCCATCGGTATCATTTTTTTTAGGATCAGTTTTAAATTCATTTATTTCATATTTATCAGGTATACCATCATAATCACTATCTTTAATATCATCGTTATCTACAATATCATTTTTCTCATAATCTAGTGCTAGCATTTTATTTTCTGAACCATCAACAACATTTATTTCTTTTGTAATTTTTTTACCACTAGGAGTTTTAGCCACTATAGTATATTTTCCTTTTTTATCTGGTAAAGTCCATTTTACTTTAGTTTTTTCACTTTCTATTTTTCCAGATTCTACTGAAAAACTAATATCATTTATTTTATTTCCATCTTTATCCTCTGCTTCTACACTTAATTCTAATATAGATGAAGTAAGGACATCTGTATAATTTTCTTTATCTATCCATTTAATCTTACTAAAATCATAAAAATTATAAAATAATATTATTCCCGAAATACTTACTATTAAAACCAAAAAAATTACTAAAAAAATCTTTTTCTTTGCCTTTATAAAACTTACTATTGAGTTAAGTGGAATTTTTTTTTCTAATCTACTTGATAACGTTTCGTTAGAAACTTGATTAGTATTTTCTATAATCTCATTATTTATTTCTACTATATCATTATTTTGTTCATTTAAGTTATTATCATTATTATTAGGATTATTATCCATTAATTAATCCCCCAAAAACTACTAGTTGATAAACTAGAATTAACTGCACCAACAACTACATTTATCGCAATAAAGTATAAAGACAATATAATTATTAATATACATATTGTATTTAAATAATATCTAGCATTACCTTCTACTTTTATTTCACTATTCATTCCTTCATAATTAATTATTAATGAGTATAAAGCACCTGCAATACCTACTGCCATACCTACACTAGTATTAATTGATGATAGAATTGGTGCTAACACTAATGTTGCTAATATAGTTGGAACAATAGCAAATGAAGAAATAGCAAATAACTTAGAAAAATTAGCTTGTTTTTTTGCAATTAAAGATGCAATATAATAAATAGCTGCAATTACTAAAAGTATTCCTATCAATCCAAAAAACATTGTTAGAATAGTCTTAAAATAAGGTATGTATTTTAAATTTTCCCATTTCCAAGATGTCTCAGAATAACCTTTTACTCTAACAACAGAAATCATTGTACTAATAAGATAAACTATGGTAGCTATCGCTGAAATAAATATAGATAAAATTAATGAATTAGTAAATTTACTAAATTTTTCAAGTTCTTCTTTAAATGCTGTATATGGCTTAATTAGAATAGCTATAATAATAAAGAAAATTTTACTTATACTTAATTTATTATTATCAACTTGAGGAGCATTTGATGTATTTAAATTTTGATTAACTGTAGTATTAACTTGAGAATTAGGTAAAACGTTTGAAACATTTTGTACTGCAGTGTTATTAACTGCTTCCCCTTGCACTTGCACACTATTAGTATCACTAGTTTGATTCATATTCCCATTTAAATTATTAACTAGCTGGTTACCACAAATACTACAAAAAGTAGCACCATCAACATTTTGTTTTCCACAATTATTACATATCATAAAAAAATCCTTCTTTCCTATTTTATTTCTATTATTTATTATACTTTCTATCAAATATTTAGTCAATAAAAAAAGGAGTTTTTATTCCTCCTTACTAAAAAGAAAACTTTTACTCTAATTCTGACAATATTACAGGTACAATTTGTTTTTTTCTTGAAACTAATTTATCTATATATGTCATTTGTTCAAATTTTTCTATATTAAAGCCTAATGATAATATATCATTTGCTTCTCCTGCATAAATAATATATGACCCATTTTTTATAACATCAGTAATCGCAAGAATTGTAAATTTATTTTTCATTTCACTATTTATTCTATCTAGTTCTTTAATATAGTCATCTAATTCATCTTTAATATCATCTACATCTAACGTAAATATTTGAGATATTGCAAATGATATATCACCTGAAGTAAATATTTTTAAATCAGTATTAATAATTTCTTCTTTTGTTTTTCCTTTTAGTGATGTACCAGCTCTAAACATTTCTACTGCATATTTAATATAATCTATTTTTAAAATATTAGCTAAATCTGTTACTGCTTTTTTATCTATTTCAGTAGTTGTTGGGCTTTGTAAAATTAATGTGTCTGATAGTATTCCAGAAATCATTAAACCAGCTATTTCCTTTGGTATTCTAATACCTGCTTCTTTATACATTTGATAAATAATAGTATTAGTAGAACCAACTGTCATATTTCTAAAGTTAATTGGTGTTTTAGTAGAAATATTTCCTATTTTATGATGATCAACTATTTCTACTATTTCTGCTTCTTCAATACCAAATGCACTTTGTTCTAATTCTTGATGATCGACTAATATAACCTTTTTACTAGTTTTACCATTAATATCAGTTATTCTCATTAATCCTAAACATTTATTTTTTGAATCAACTATAGGATAATTATTATGTTTTAATCTTTTTGTTTCTTCAATAAAATCATCATAGAATTCTTTTTCTTTAAAGCTAATTGATTCATCACTTACAATAGAACCTATATTATTAGAATAAGTAATTAATCTAGAAGTATGGAATGTATCAAATTTAGTTCTTATTATGCTTACATTATTCTTTTTAGCTGCTTTTATTATACTATCTTTAATCACACCATTTCCTGTAATTATTAATAATTTTACTTTACTCTTAATTGCATATTCGTGTATTTGATCTCTATCTCCAACTATTAATATATCATCTTCTTTAAGTTTAACACTTTTAACAAATGTCTTGCTTTTATAAGAAACAACAAATAAATTTCCTTCTATTTTACTGCTTGCTTTTACAATTTGTTCTCCCTCTAATATTTTTAAAATATTTTCATAAGAACTATTTAATTTTGTTATATCACCACTTATTATTTCTCTAGCTAAATCTTTAAGAGTTACTATACCTAGTAGAATTTTATTATTATCAACTACTGGTACACCGGTAACATTCTTTTTTACTAAATAATCATATGTTTCTTTTAATGTAGCATTTTGATTAATAAACAACCCCTTATGATAAGATACATCTTTTAGTTGTAATCTAACATCATTAATATATTTTGGTGCTTTTACTTTAAACCTATTTAATACAAATTTAGTTTCTTCATTAATATCACCTAAACACCTAGGTTCTGTATTAAAACCTTGTGCATTTTTTAAATATGATAAGGTTATTGCAGAAGTTACAGCATCTGTATCAGGCTTTTGATGACCAAAAATATATATTTTATCCATTTTTTACCCTCTTTCTATTTCTTATTCTTTATTTGATTAATAATTAGAGTTACAAAATCATCTTTGTTTACAGTAACTGTTTCTTCTGAGCCATATTTTCTATATGAAATATTTTCATTATCTTTCTCTTTATCACCTAAAATAACTGTTATAGGTATTTTTCTAGTTACTGACTCACGAATTTTATAATTCATCTTTTCATCTCTATCATCTAATTCAACTCTTATATTATTATCTAATAATAAATCTCTTATTTGACTAGCATACCTCAAATGATATTCATTATTAACAGGAACTATATTAACTTGAACTGGAGATAAGAATAATGGAAGAACACCTTTAGTTTCTTCTAAATAATATGCGATAGTTCTATCAAGTGATCCAAATACTGCTCTATGAAGTACTACTGGAGTCTTTTTAGATCCATCTTTATCTATATACTTTAATCCAAATTTAGCAGGTAAACAAAAATCTATTTGACAAGTTGATAAACTAAATTCATTCCCTACTGCTGGCTTTACTTGAACATCAAGTTTAGGTCCATAGAATGCTGCATCACCTATTTTTTCTTCATAAGGTATTCCAATATCATCTAATATTTTACGAAGAGCATTCTCTGCTTTATCCCACATTTCATCATCTTGATGATATTTTATTTTATCTTCTGGATCTCTTAGGGCTAGTTCAAATTTATAATTCTTTATGTTAAGTTCATTATAACACTCTAAAATTAAATCTACAACATTTTTAAATTCAGATTCTATTTGTTCTGGTGTACAGAAAATATGTGAATCATTTTGACAGAATGTTCTAACTCTTTCAATACCTTTTAATGATCCAGATGTTTCATAACGGCAATCTCTTGCTATTTCAGCAATTCTTAAAGGTAAATCCCTATATGAATGAATATCATTTCCATATATAACCATATGATGTGGGCAATTCATTGGTCTTAAAACATATTCTTCATCTTCTACTTTCATAATTGGGAACATTGCATCTTTATAATGATCTAAATGTCCTGAAGTTTTATATAAATTTACATTACCTAGAGGTGGAGTTTGAACATGTTTATATCCTCTTTTTATTTCTTTAGTTCTAATATAATTCTCAAGTTCATTCCATAGAATAAATCCATTTGGTAAATACATTGGAAGTCCTTTTCCTACTAAATCCGACATCATGTATATTCCAAGTTCTTTTCCAAGCTTTCTATGATCTCTTTGTTTTGCTTCTTCTAATTCTTTTAAATATTCATTCAAATCTTCTTCAGTTTCAAAACAAACACCATATATTCTTTGTAAAACTTTATTTTTAGAATCACCTTTATAATAAGCACCCGATGCTTTAGTTAGTTTAAAATATTTCATTGATTTAGTTGTAGGCATATGTGGACCACGGCATAAATCAACAAAATCATCTTGTTTATAAGCAGATATAACCTCTCCATCAGGAATATTTTCAATTAAATCTATTTTATATGGATTATCTTTAAACATTTCTAAAGCTTCTTCTTTTGTTAATTCTAATCTTGTTATTCTTTTATCACTTTTAGCAATTTTTTTCATTTCTCTTTCAATTTTTTCAAAATCATCTTCAGTAATAACATTTTCACCTAAATCCATATCATAGTAAAACCCAGTTTCAATTGCTGGACCAACCCAAAATTTTACATTTGGATATAAATGTTTAATCGCGTGTGCAAGTAAATGTGCACAGCTGTGATTTAACATATCTAATTTTTCATTTTCTTTAATATTAACCATAATATCTCTCCTCCTAAAAAAATAAAAAAGATGGTACTTAAAAGGAGTGCATATGCACGGTACCATCCCTTATTTAACTTTATTATGATAACGGTATCTACCGTAGGTTATTAACCTCTCTAAAAAGTAGTAATTATTTAATATATTATTAACTTACACCACCCGTTAACTCTCTTAAAATAGTGATTAAATAATCATGTCTTTCATTTGATTTCGAACTCATTTTAACATATTTTTTTTCTATTGTCTATTAGAATTTAGCTTTTTTACTAAAACTTTTAATTTGTTTTTATATTCATTTATCATATCTTCACTTGGTTTTTCATAGTAACATTTATTTAATAGTACTTGTGATATAAAAGATGCTTTATCTATTATAGGTGATGTAGCTCTCCCATAACTTTTATAATCATCAAATCCTGTATTATAACCTTTGTCTTCTACTGCAAATTCACAAGAATACTTATCTCCATTTAAATATATAAATGGGTATCCTTTTTCACTAAAATATGAAGATAATATAGCGTTATATAAAACCATAAATTTTTCTACTATACTTTTACATGCATTATGCGCATCTACCTGTCTTGCTAATTCTTGATTTTCAATCAAATAATATAAATTAATTAAATTAAAAATTGATTCCACCAATTTATCTCTTGATGTCTTATCTAATTTTCTAATTGATTCCCCTACTTCTTTATGTAATAACAATTTTTCTATATCTTCTTCCCTAGTATTACAATTTAAATTTATCTTAGTAGGAATAAATATATAATCCTTAATCTTTCCATTTTTATCTATCTCTAAAAAAAGACTATTTGCATTCTTTATATTTCCTTCTACTAACGAAGCAGATGCATAACCAGAACTAGACATATATTCTTCTTCACCAAATAAAAATTTATCATCAAACCCAAGAGAAACAACATCAGCTATATGTATACCAATTAAATATCCATCATCATACTTTTCTATCGAAAAAGCATCATCTAATTTTTTAGTATCATTAGAATCAATTGAAAAAACAAAATCATCTACTAAATTATATCTTCTAGATTTAGTCTTATATTCTAAACTATTAATTTTTTCACATAAATGTGAAACCTCTTTATTATCCCTTTTATTAAATTCAATTTCTACGAGTAGTTTATAAAACTTTTCTTTATCTAAATTAATTTTAGGTAATAAAAGTAATATTTTAGTTAAATTAGTTAAGAAAATAATATAATTTTTATTCTTCTTTTCCTTTTTTAATTTATCAAATAATATTTTATCTAAAGTATTATTATTAAAATCATGATAATTTAAAATATCCAGATTATTTTCTGTAGAAAACAATATTTCTAGATTCTTTTTATTAAATAATTCTTTCATCATTTTTTCAAAACTAACCATTTTTATAAAATCTTTTGCCTCGTAGTTATGTTCATCTGAAATTTTAATAATAAATAAATTAATATTATTTATTATATGGTTAATCGACTGGCTAGATTCAAGTGATTGTTCATTATTATTAAAAGATTCATTTAATATATTTATTGATTCTATTAATACTTCTACTATTCTTTTTGCTTCATCCAATTCTTTAATATTAATATTTTTATACAAGTATTCAAATATATTATGAATAGTCTTCTTATCTATATAATTAGATGAACATATTAAAGAACATTCATTTTTTAAATAGTTTAATAACTTTTTATTATAATTTTTATTACTATTAAAATTCATCTTTACTAAAGATTTAGATGGAACTTTACTAAATATAGATGAAAGACTATTTTTCATATTTCCCCCTAATTACGATTATTTACACTAATTAATTTTAAATCATCTGTTAAATATTTAATTCTTTCTATAATTCTTCTTGCTTTTACTTTATCTATAGAATCTTTACTTTGACTTAAGTGTTCTTCTAATTCTTCTATAGTCAAGTTAGATGTAAAAAATGTAGTTAATTTATTATCCATTCTATGTTGTAATATAGAACATAATATTTCATCTCTTGACCATGATGTTACTGATTCAGCACCTATATCATCAAGTAATAATAGATCAACATTACAAACATATTCAAATTGTTCATCAAAATCAGTTCTAAATGAAGACTTTAATTCAGTTAAAAATTTTGGGTAATAAACTAATGCAGCTTTATACCCATCTTTAACTAATTCATTTATTATAGCAGAAACTATATATGATTTACCAGACCCAAAATTTCCACTTAAGTATAAGCCTTTAAATGTTTTTCCTTCTCTATATTCTTTAATAAATTTACTAGCCCATCTAATAATAGGTACTCTATTTTTATCATTAGTATAAATATCACTCATTTTAGCATTTAATATTTGCTTTGATACTTCAAATTTATAACCATTTTTTAAATATTCTAATGCTTCTAATTCTTCTTGTTTTTCCCTACATGCCTTAAAAGAAAAATCAAGAATTCCATTTACAACAATTGGAGTATATATAAAACCTGGTATTTCATTTAATAAGCATCTTGAATCTTTTCTATAATTATCTAGTTCTTTAGCAGCTTGTTCTAATCTTGAAGTATATTTCATTAATTCTTTATCTTCTATATCAAGTTTATCTACTATTTCTTTAAATGTAGGATTTTTTAATGCTTTTAAATATTCTTTTTCTAAATCATATTTATTTGTTCTTATATTTTTAATACTAGTTATATTTTTCATAATATACCTCTTATCTCTTTGTAGATTCTTCTAATAAATTCTTTAATTCTTCTTCTTCCTCAAAAGTAATTTCTTCTTTTTTATTATTACTTTCAAACCACTCTGGTAATTTTTGTTCTTTTTTAACTATAGTTGTAGTCTTTTTTACTTTTTTTCTTGATTCTTTTAAAGCTTGCTCCATAGCATCTTCTGCAGTTTCTATTTTTAATCTTTGCCATTGACTTGCTATTGTCAATATATAATTTTTAATTAGTTTTTGATTATTTACCCTAAGTGAATAATCTAGTAATACATTAATTACTGCTGGTTGCAAACCTAAATCTATCCTTAATTCTTCAATTAGTTTCATATCTCTTTCAGTTGGTTCTTTTCCATTATTTTTACTCTTTAAAAAATTATATGGAGATACTGTTTCAAATGTATAAATCATTTTAGCTCTTTTTGTATCTTTACCAATTGGACTTCTTAAATATTCAGGTTGGTTTTGGTAAATTAATGATGGTAATTTACCATTATTTTGATATTGATATCTATCTCTTGCATGCTTTCTTAATGTAACTTTATCTATTATTAATCTTTCATTTAGCGAACTTAATATAACATTTTTCATTTCTTCTTCATTCAAATTGTAAATAAAAGCTAGATCATTTATTAATTTTTCATTTTCTTTATTAAATGTTTTTTGATTAATTAATTCTTGTGGAATAGATGCGATTAATGAATTAAAATCTATTTGTTCGTTTATTCTTAATCCTAAACTCTTATAATCTCTTAAATTTTGAATATTATTTTCAAACATAGTAGATGGATGAGATGAGTATACTTCATCAAATGATTTAGTTAAATCTTCATAATCATTTAAGTTTATTCTTGGTGTTTTAAAATAATTAACTATTCTCTCGTACTCATTTTTTCCAACTTTGCTATATAAAACAATATTTAATACTGGATGAGAGAAAAATTCTGTTGGTGAAACTGGAGAAAATAATTCATATATATAATTATTAAAATTTTCACTTTCTTTATAAAAAGTTTTAAGTAACCCAATTGCTTCTAATTTTTCTCTAGCCATTATTAATTCATTTAGAGATAATCCAGTACTAGCAATTAAATGATGATGATTATTTTCTTCAGACATAAATTCAGCCTTATCTAAATCCATCCATAAAGTAAAAAATAGGTTACATGCGAATGAACCTATTATAGGTTGATAAAGCATAGTTAATATTTTTCTATCATTTTCAGTTAATATTGTTCTATTTATAACAATATAAGTATCAGCTGGTAAAATATTAATCACTTTATCACCTTCCTTTTTAATTATAAATTAAAAATATTTTATTATCAATTCTTTTTAAACATTGTTATAAAGTTAAAAAGCATACATAAAAGACATAATCCTATTATAAATATTCCAAGAATAATTTTTGTATTAATCATATCTTCATTTTTATTTAAGTTTTTATTTGTATAATAACCTTTTTCAAATCTTATTTTTCTATCATTTTCAATATTATATGATTCTTTTAAATCTAATGAAGAACTATCATCATCAATTTTCATTAGATTTATTTTACTATCAGGTAAACTAGACTTAGTTAGTTCTAATAATACATTTTTTTCACCTATCTTAGCTATATAAACATCCATTGTTTCTAGATTTTTTTCTTCAATAGAAAATCTAGTTTTAATAATATCTTTTATATCAAATGTGACAAAAAGTGAATCTTTATATTTTTCATATGTATCATTATTCTTAATAACTCTTCTATTAATAATCGACTTAATGTCATCATTAATAATTATTACAACCCCAACTACAATAATCATTAGTAAATAGAAAATAATATTTATCATTTTCTTCTTTCTATTTTCCATTTGACCTCCTACTTATTATTTAATTCTTTTTTATATTCAAATAATGTATTTAAAGCATCCATTGGTGTCATATTAAGAATATCTAAATTCTTTATTTTTTCTTCTATTTGTGATGTTTTTTCTTCTTCTAATGGTAGTGTTAACTCTATTACTTTTTCTTTTTTATCATTTATTTCATATGATTTTAATATTTCTTCTGCCCTTTTTAAAAGTGAATCTGGTAATTTAGCTAATTTAGCTACATTTAAACCATAACTCTTATCAATACTACCTTCTTTAATTTTATGTAAGAATGTAATATTACCATTTTCTTCAATCGCAGATACATGTACATTTTTTAAATGAGATAATGTATTAGATAAATCTGTAAGTTCATGATAATGCGTAGAAAAAAATGTTTTTGCTTTTACTTTATCATGTATATATTCTATTATAGCGGCAGCTAAACTCATACCATCATATGTTGCTGTTCCTCTACCTAATTCATCAAATAAGATTAAACTATTTTCTGTAGCATTGCTAATCGCATTATTTGCTTCCATCATTTCTACCATGAAAGTAGATGAACCTGATACTAAATCATCACTTGCCCCTATTCTTGTAAATATTTTATCAAATATTGGAATATTAGCATAACTAGCAGGTACAAAACTACCAATTTGAGCCATTATTGAAATAATTGCCATCTGTCTTTCATAAGTTGATTTACCTGCCATATTTGGTCCAGTTATAAGCATTATAGTAGTATTTTTATCAAAGTATATATCATTTGGTGAAAATTCATCATTTAATACTTTTTCAATTACTGGATGCCTTGAATCTTTAATATCAATTATATGATCATTATTTAATATTGGTCTTATATAATTATTTTCTTCTGCAACAACTGTTAATGACGCCAAAACATCTATATCTCCTAATACTTTAGATAAATCTTGTAAATCAGAAATATACTTTTTAACTTCATTTCTTACACCTATAAATAATTCATATTCCATAGAAATTATTTTCTCTTCAGCTCCTAATATTAATGCTTCTTTTTCTTTTAATATAGGTGTTATAAATCTCTCTCCTGTTGATAATGTTTGTTTTCTTTCATATCCATACTCTTCTTTAATATCTTTTAGAGCACCTTTACTTACTTCTATGTAATAACCAAAAACTTTATTAAAACCTACTTTTAAATTTTTTATACCAGTTCTTTCTCTTTCTTCTATTTCTAATCTTGAAACAAAATCTTTATTACTTTTTCTAGCAATCTTAATTTCATCTAATTCTTTATTATATCCTTCTTTGATGAGATAACCTTCTTTTAATGTCATTGGTGCATCTTCATATATAGAAATATCTATTAATTTATATAAATCGTCAAAAGTATTTATTGTATCAAAGCCTAAATCTTTTAATATTTGATTAATCTTAGGTAATTCACCTAAAGATGTTTTTAATTGTAATAAATCTCTCGCATTTGCAGATCCAAATCCTACTTTACCAACTAATCTTTCTAAATCATAAACATTAGTTAGGCAATCTCTTAATTCATCTTTTAATATAAATTCATTCATTAGTTTTTCTATTTTATCTTGTCTTTTTATAATCTCATCTTTATCTACTAACGGATTTAAAATATAATTTTTTAATTTCCTAGCTCCAAAAGCAGTTTTTGTTTTATCAAGTAACCATAGTAATGAATATTTTTTTTCTTTTGTTCTAATATTTTGTATTAATTCTAAATTTCTTTTAGTATTAATATCCATTCTTAAAAATGAATTATCATTTACTATTTCAACTTTTTGTAAATGTAATAAACTTCTTTTTTGTGTATTTTCTAAATATGAAAGCAAATATTTAATACCTTCTACTATTCTTTCATCATTAACTTCACTATATATATAACTATAATCATTTTCTAAATTTGTATTGTTATAAACAGATACTGTTAAGTTATATTGTTTTTTTACACTATCAAGAATAGTTCTATCAAAGTCTGATTTAATAACTAT
>AUXO012693141.1_pt1 | contig 12215 bp, 10 predicted proteins | sample 768731 | NCBI WGS metagenome assembly AUXO01 (sample SAMN02715735, study PRJNA202380) | gut metagenome | biome: sheep rumen | host: Ovis aries | place: New Zealand: Palmerston North | reverse complement strand
TGTAAGTTAGTTGCAGCCACATCCGCCGCAACCACCGCAGCCGCCGTCATTGTTTCCGTTGCAGAATAAGAGAAGTAAGATAATCCAGATAAGATTATTGTTGTCATTGCCACAACCACATCCGCCGTTATTGCCGCAGCTGTTTGATAAAATTAAGAGGAGAATAATCCATGTGCATGAAGAGCATCCGCCTAATCCTCCAAAATCACCACATCCGTTGCAATTTGTTGCTGCTAAGTCACTCATTTTAAGACCTCCAATTTTTATTTACAATACAATAATATGTATTACTGCTTGTATGTGTTACAGAAAGATTTTGCAACAATTTATTGCATTATGAGTGGGTTTGTTATATTATCTAAATTGGTCTGATTTAATTCATAATTAGGAAGTTGTGAGATTTATCTAAGAAAATAGATAGAATATAAGACAGAAGTAATTAAAAATATAAATGTCAATTTTGGAGGCGAACAATGAAAGTATCAGTAATTATTCCGTCATTGAATCCAGATGAAAAACTGGTTCAGGTGGTGGATTCTCTGATTACAACAGGGTTTGAGGATATCATTATTGTCAACGATGGCAGTGATACAGCACATATGGCACCATTTGAAAAAATATCAGCATATTCGCAGTGTACAATTCTTACGCATGATGTGAATAAAGGAAAAGGTAGAGGACTTAAGACGGCATTTGAATATTGCATTAAGCACAGACCGGATATTGATGGTGTTGTTACGGTCGATGGTGATAATCAGCATAAAGCGACAGATGTACGTGCATGTTGTGAAAGAATGATTGAATTAAAAGATCAGGTTATTTTAGGTGTACGTAATTTTTCAGGAAAAGATGTTCCTTCAAAAAGCCGTATCGGTAATCATATGACAAGTTTTGTATTTAAGTTTGCATGTGGATTGAATATTTCTGATACACAGACTGGACTTCGGGCAATTCCATATCAGTGGTTACAAGATTTTATGCAGGTAAAAGGAGAACGTTTCGAATATGAAACGAATATGTTATTAGAGCTTCGTCAGAAGAATATTGATTTTACAGAAGTGCCGATAGAGACAGTATATATTGAAGAAAATGCATCAACACATTTTCATCCAATTCGGGATTCGTTGAAAATATACGGTGTGATTTTTAAATTCCTGTTTAGTTCCATTGCCTCATCGGTAATTGATTTAGCAGTGTTTACCATTGTAAGTGCAGTTTTGAATGGGATGATAAATACATCTGTCAAAATTTTTACGGCGACAGTTGTTGCGCGTGTTATTTCGTCCATATTCAATTTTACATTTAACAGAAGGGCTGTTTTTGAATCAAAAGGAAGTGTGAAATCTTCTCTGGTTCGGTATTATGTTTTATGTGTGGCACAGTTGTGCGTTTCCTACTTGCTTGTATACTGTGTGACAAGTCTGTTGTCATTAGGACAGGTGCTGACAGTTGTGGCAAAGGCAGTAATTGATACCATTTTATTTGTAATTAGTTTTCAGATTCAGAGAAGATGGGTATTTAAGAAATAAAGACAGATAAGGAGAAAAGAAATGGCGGACCTTAGAAATACAGAGGATACAGATGAAATTGATTTAATCGATTACGAAGAACTGTCAAAGGCGATTCGTGAGATAGATGAGGAGAAACCGGAAAAAGAAAAAAAGGCGGTGCAGAAACGCCAGGTATCAGATGGTAATAAAAGACGTGTTGTTCCAACACAGAAAAAAAGAAAAAAGAAAAAAACAGGTGTAGGTGTATGGGTGTCAAGAGTGCTTATCAGTGTTGTTCTTACATTGGTTTTACTTTGTGTTGGTTTATATGGTGTTATGGCACTGCTTGTTTACGGACCGTCAAAAACTGCAAAAGACCAGTTTGTTATGTCGGTACAGGAGACAAGTGCAATTGGATTTTTAGCAAATTGGTTTTGCTCAGATGAAGAAATTAAAGAAATCAAAGAAAGAAATTCTGTAAAAGATACAGATGAAGTTACGGACACAAGCCTTGTTACGATTGATGAAGCAGCGCAAAACGAAGATATTCCGGATATTCAGGTGGAAGATGTAAAGGGTGCTACTTATAGAGGAAAGATAATGATCATCAAAGATCCTTCACGTTTATTTGTGGGTACGGTAGATGGTTTTGGAAACAAGCAGGGAATGGTTGTTTCAGATATTGCAGCAAGATATGGCGCAATTGCAGGTGTCAATGGTGGAGAATTTGTTGATGGAGAAACAACCTACACAGGTATGCCGGTTGGATTGGTTATGGTCAACGGAGAAGTGTTAAATGGTAATTCCGGAACGGCATATCATGTTACAGGTATTACGTTTGATAATAAACTTGTTGTCGGTAATATGACAGCCGGTCAGGCAAAAGAAAAGAATATTAGAGATTGTGTAAGCATTAGCAACAGCATTGGACCATTTCTTGTAATTAATGGAGAAGCACAGGATGTATCCGGTATTGGTGGCGGTATTAATCCGAGAACTGCGGTTGGACAGGCAGCAGACGGATCAATTATTCTTTTAGCGATTGATGGAAGACAGGCAAACAGTCTCGGAGCATCCTTCTCAGATCTTCAGGATATTATGTTACAGTACGGTGCAGTAAATGCATCTACAATGGATGGCGGTACATCAACACAGATGTACTATAACGGTGAAGTTATTAATACACCATATTCACCAACAGGACCTCGTTCATGTCCAACATCATTTTTGATTAAATAATCATTAGAAGATTGTGAATACATGAAAGAGTTAAATTTGGAGGAAGATATGGTAAATAAGATGTCAAAAAGAAAAAAAACAAATGGATTTAAACGATTTTTAATGATTTATACAGCAGCATTGGCAATTGTTATTTGTCTTGTTTGGATTTTGTTATATGGATTGTTAAAAGATTATGAAGGCGGTCGTCCGGCTTCAACGATGGATAAGATTATTAGTCAGTTTACGGTTGATAATGTAGAATCTCTGTTGAATAATTCCGGCGTAACATATAATGAATTTGAAAGCAATCAGATTGTTGCAACTTACTTAAAAGGACAGCTTACAGCAGGTGCGGCAAATTATAAGAAAAAGAGTGGCGAATACGCAGAAGAGAATCCGGTTTATGTTGTTTATGCAGGTGAAACTGCAATTGCAAAAGTAACGCTTGCAGCGGACGGCAAGAATGGTCACAATTTCACAAAATGGAAGATGGGAGCTATTTCTTTTGATGGATATGCAGATAAGAAACAGAATAACAGTGCAGTAACCATTCAGGTTCCAAAGGGTGCGCAGTTGTCTTTAAATAATGTGCCGGTATCTGCACAGTATATTTCTGCCGATGATCAGTTATTTGATCCATGTAAGCATGTAGCAGATTACGTTACACCGCCGGTTGATACGGTATATACAATTCAAGGTCTGTTGGTTAAGCCGGAGATTTCTGTTGTATTGAATGGTACACAGTTGACCATTCAAGAGGATACGAAGAAGAATACATATACAGCATTATATCCAGCAGATGATACGTTGCTTGCGCAGCAGCAGGATTATATTAAGACAATTGCAGAAAGTTATGGTAAATATATTATTAACCGAGGCAGCCTTTCTACATTATCAGGTTACATGGTTGGTTATGCGAAAGATTATGTAAGTGATATTCCGGCTGTATGGGCATTCCTTTATGGAAAAACATACACATATGAATTCCAAAATGAGAATATTACAAACTTTAGTAAATATTCTGATAATTGCTTTTCATGTGATGTTTATTACGATTTATACGTAGATTATCAGACAGGAAATACAACATACAATACATCACTTACTTATACATTTGTAAAAATCAATGGTAAATGGTATGTAGCGGATTTCATTATTAACTAAATAGTGCATAATTCATAGGAATATGAAGCATAAATATAATAGGCAGATTCGTATTGATCTGCCTATTGTGTTACTTATTTACAGAAATAACAAACCATATGAGCATACGGATATGTTTGTTTATCTGGTAGATTCGTGGTAATGAAATATTCTGAATAGGATGCGGATAACTCCAGATATGGAGAAGAGGATAAAGAAGATGACAGATAAAAAGAAGAATTTTTTGGTTCAGGGTGGAATATTAGCACTAGCTGGTATTATTGTGCGTATTATTGGAATGTTTTACAGAATTCCACTTGTTAATATCATTGGAAGTGAAGGAAATGGTATTTATAGTACGGCATACAACGTATATAATATTATGCTGGTATTGTCGTCATACGGATTGCCGATGGCAGTATCGAAACTTGTCTCTGCAAAATTTGCACAGAAACGGTTTAAAGATGCAGCACAGGTATTTCGCTGTGCTTTAACAACTGCTGTGTGCACAGGTGGTATCGCTGCGTTTTTATTATATTTTGGCGCAGATGCAATTGAGCACACGTTTTATAAAGGTGTTCCGGGTGTGGCGATTCCATTGAGAATATTAGCACCGACAATTTTTATTGTTGCTATCCTGGGAGTTATGCGAGGATTTTATCAGGGGCAGGGAACGATGGTTCCGACAGCAGTTTCACAGCTGTTAGAGCAGATTGTCAATGCAATTGTTAGTATCCTGGCAGGATATTTATTAATAAAATCACACAAAGATTCAGTTAATATGTCAGCATATGGTGCGGCAGGCGGAACATTAGGAACAGCTTTTGGTGCGTTTTCGGCGTTACTGCTGATGATTTTTATATATCAGATAAATCGCAAATCGTTTCGTAGAAAAGTTCGAAAAGATCCACATACACGGAGAATTCCAAACAGACAGGTATATGAAATTATTGCAATGACAATGATTCCTATTATTATTGGTCAGACATTCTATCAGATTAGTGCAGTATTAGATGACATGATGTTTAACAATATGATGGTTGGCAAAAATATTTCGGCAAATATTGCAAATGACCTTGGAAATTTTAATTCCAGTTATGCGTTGTTGATAGGAATTCCACAGGGGGTTGCTTCCGCATTGTCTTCTTCCATGTTACCAAGTATTGTGGCATCTTATAGTACAGGGAAACGTCATGCGATTAACGCAAAGATTACAAGTACATTACAGACCAATATGTTCATTGCGGTACCTTCTTTTGTAGGATTATTCATCCTCGGAGAACCGATTATCCGTTTATTGTTTTCCAGATATGACAGCCATCAGGGTGGGATGATGTTGAAAATCGGTGCGGCAGCAGTTATTTTCTATACATTAGCAACAGTTACAAGTTCGGCTTTGCAGGGGATAGATAAGATGAATACACCGGTAAAACATTCCTGTATTTCACTGATTGTTCATATTATTGTTGTATTTTTATTACTAAAGTTTTCAAGAATTGGAATTTATGGTATAGTAATAGGAAATGCATCATTCCCAATTCTTATTTTCTTGTTGAATTTAAGAACACTGAATAGAGAAATAGGTTATAGAATTCGTTTTAAAAAGATTTTCTTTGCACCGACAATTTGTTCATTGTTTATGGGAATTATCATATATTTTAGTTACAGAATTGTATATGCATTGACATCAAATAATCTGATTACATTATTCTTTACTTTTATTATGGCAGGTGTTTCATATTTTGGACCAATGTATATTGGTAAAAAGAAGCGTATTTTCTAAATATTAATCATAATAGAAAAAGAAAATGCAAGATTGTAGATGAGAATGGAGATAAGTATGCTGTGTGAAAATTGCAACAAAAGAGAGGCTACAATTCATTATACGGAAGTTGTTGGCAAAGTACGTTCAGAGCGGCATTTGTGCGGACAGTGTGCAGCACAACTTAATTTGACGGGAGATAATGAAAAAATAGAACAGAATTTTCCGTTTGTGAAACTATTAACGGGTCTGTTGGCATCAGAAAGTTTGCAGAATGATTCAAATGATTATTTTGCCGGTCAGGTCAGTTGTCCACGATGCCATATGAGTTTTCGGGAGTTTACAAGAACGGGAAAGTTTGGTTGCGCAGAATGTTATGATGTATTTGGACCATTGATAGATGAAAATATAAAAAAATTACACGGCGACAATGTTCACTGCGGTAAAGTATATTTTAAGAAAAAAGATTTGTGTCCGGAAATGGATACATCCGTTGAATTGCAGATAGAAGAGTTACTTACACAACAAAGAGAAGCTGTTTTACTGGAAAATTATGAGTTGGCAGCACAATGCCGTGATAGAATTCGGGCACTTCGGGAAAAGAGCAGTCAGAATTAAATCAAATCAGAAAGGGGAAGGCAGGAATGCTCAGGTGGTTTGAACAGAGTGGCAGAAATAGCGATGTCGTGATTTCAAGCAGGGTTCGCCTTGCAAGAAATTTGAAAAAATATAATTTTTCATTAAAACTAGGCGTAAGAGAATCACGCATGATGACAGATGAAGTGATGAGTCGCTTAGAGACAATTACAGAGTTTGCAGAATATAGCAGATATGATTTCAGAGATTTGGATGAAGAACAAAAAGAGGCCATGAAAGAGCGGCACTTAATTAGTGAGTATTTGCTAGGACAGGAAATTGCAGCAGGTTTTGCCTCTCATGATGAAAATATCTCAATTATGATTAATGAGGAAGATCATATTAGAATTCAGTCGTATGTGGCAGGGATGGATGCGAAAAAAGCATATGAACTTGCAAGCGAAGTAGATGATCATATTGGTACTGTTTTTGAATATGCATATCATGATAAATATGGTTATTTGACGACATGTCCTTCTAATGTAGGAACAGGAATGAGGGTTTCGTATATGCTGCATTTGCCGGCATTGACAGGAAATGATAAGATTTCAGGAATTGCATCAGAAGTGGGCAGATTTGGACTTGTTCTAAAAGCTGTATATACAGATACCAAAGGAAAATGTATGGGAGACATTTATCAGCTGTCTAATTTAGTAACTTTAGGAAAATCAGAACAGGATTTGATAGAAAATATCAATAAAATAGCGGAACAAATTATTAGTCAGGAAAGAGCTGTCAGAAAAGAATTTATTAAAAAAAGATATATGACGGCATTAGATAGTGTAAGCAGATCATATGGAATTCTTAAGTATGCAAGAAAGCTGACATTGGCAGATGGAATGTTATTATTATCACAATTGCGAATGGGGCTTGAAGAAGGTTTGATACACGAAGCATCCGATTACGAAACGTCAGTGTATCAGTTAATGATTGGTATACAACCGGCAAATTTACAAATGATGAATGATAAAGAAATGTCACAGGAAGAGATAGATATTAGCAGGTCACAGTTTATTAGAGATAATTTACCAATGATTCAATAAAATAGTATGGCAGACGGTACAGTGACACAATAAACGTCAGCAGAAATGGAGCGTAAGTATGCAGAGCAGATATACGAAGAAAGCGCAGGAAGCCTTAAACCATGCGGCTGAGACAGCGGCAATGTTAGGGCATGCGTATATCGGGTCAGAACATTTACTTTTAGGGTTGGTACAGGCAGAAGATAGTTTAGCATCGACGATATTGCTTAATAATGATGTTACAGATGAGAAAATAACCAATCTTGTATATCAGTTAATTGCACCGGACAGTGCAGTTAGCGTAAAGGAACCGACTGGTTATACACCGCGGGTTCGAAAAATATTAGAGGATGCAGCAAAGGAAGCGATTCGATTTCATTCCGAGCTGATTGGTACAGAGCATTTACTAATTGCAATTATCAAAGAATCAGAGAGTGTTGCATCAAGATTGCTGACAACGATGGGAGTCAGTATCAAGAAGATATATGTGGATATTTGTGTGGCAATGGGAGAAGATGCCAACGCATATCGTGAAGATTTTCAAAATGGAAGACCAAGAAATAAAGATAACAAATCTACACAGACACTTGATCAATACAGCAGAGATTTAACAGAACTTGCAAGAGAAGGAAAATTAGATCCGGTAATTGGAAGAAATGAAGAGATTCAAAGAGTTATTCAGATTTTAAGCAGAAGAACGAAGAATAATCCATGTTTAATTGGAGAACCGGGTGTAGGAAAGACTGCAATTGCAGAAGGGCTTGCTGCTCGAATTATCGAGGGAAATGTACCGGATGATTTGAAAAATAAGAGACTGTTGACCTTAGATTTATCCGGAATGGTAGCAGGTTCAAAATATCGTGGTGAATTTGAAGAACGTATAAAAAGAGTAATTGCAGAGGTTCGTCAGGCAGGAAACATTTTGTTGTTTTTAGATGAACTTCATACAATCATCGGTGCAGGTGGTGCAGAAGGTGCGATTGATGCATCCAATATTTTAAAGCCGTCGCTGGCTCGTGGTGAAATTCAGTTACTTGGTGCAACTACGATGGAAGAATACCGCAAACACATTGAAAAGGATGCCGCATTAGAACGAAGATTTCAACCGGTTAAAGTAGAAGAACCGAGTGAGAAAGAGGCAGTAGAGATTTTAAAAGGACTGCGTGCGAAATATGAAGAACATCATCATGTAACCATTACGGACGAAGCATTAGAGGCGGCAGTAAAACTTGCAAAGAGATATATTAACGATAGATTTTTGCCGGATAAGGCAATTGACTTAGTAGATGAAGCATCTTCGAAAGCACGATTGAATGGCTATACGGTACCGGAATCTATTAAAAAAATAGAAAATGAACTTCAGGAATTGGAAGAAGAAAAGGAAAATGCAATCCAGTCAGAAGCCTTTGAAGAAGCAGGAGAAATCAAAAAGAAGCAAAAACGTAAAAAGGCAAAATTAGAAAAATTACAGGCACAATGGGATGAAGAACGTAAGCACACAGGAATCGTGGTAACGGAAGAAGAAATTGCAGAGGTTGTATCTATCTGGACGAAGATTCCATTACAGAAAATCGCACAGGCTGAAACGGAAAAATTGCTAAAACTAGAAGAAACGCTTCATTCACGTGTAATAGGTCAGGACGAAGCTGTAACAGCAATAGCAAAGGCGATTCGCAGAGGACGTGTAGGATTAAAAGATCCAAACAGACCGATTGGTTCCTTTTTATTCTTAGGACCGACAGGTGTAGGAAAGACAGAATTGTCAAAGGCATTAGCAGAGGCAATGTTTGGAACAGAAAATGCGTTGATTCGTGTAGATATGTCGGAATTTATGGAGAAACATACAGTCTCTAAAATGATAGGTTCGCCTCCGGGATATGTAGGATATGATGAAGGTGGACAGTTAAGTGAAAAAGTTCGCAGAAATCCATATTCTGTTATTTTATTTGATGAGGTGGAAAAAGCACATCCGGATGTATTTAATGTGTTATTACAGGTATTAGATGACGGACATATTACAGATTCTACAGGCAGAGTAGTGGATTTCAAAAATACAGTGATTATTATGACATCAAATGCAGGAGCGGAAAATATTGTTGCACCGAAAACATTAGGTTTTGCAGCAGTTACAGATGCGAAGCAGAATCATGAGAATATGAAAAATAAAGTTATGGAGGAAGTTCAAAGAATTTTCAAACCGGAATTTATCAATCGTATTGATGAGATTACAGTATTCCATATGCTGAATAAGGAGCAAATTGGAAGTATCGTGGATATCATGATTCGTAATGTAAATAAGCGGACATTAGAGCAGATGAAGATATCAATTGAACTAGACGAAGCAGCAAAGAAGTATATTGTTGACAAAGGCTATGATGAGAAATATGGAGCAAGACCATTGCGCAGAACGATTCAGACAGAATTAGAAGATAAGGTGGCAGAAAAGATTCTTGAAGGTGTAATTACCACAGGAAGCAGGGTTGCAGTCAGTGTGACAGAAGGACAACTTACATTTACAAAGAAACGTGGAAAAAATAAATAATTAACTAGCTTATTTTGTCGAAGTAATGTATAATAATGATATCGTAAATATACGGAATTTGTAGAAGGAGGAAGAATAGATGCCAGTAGTAAATGAATTAATTCGTTCAGAACAGAATGGAGCATTGAGCTTTGGTAACTATGAATTAGATACGAAGTCAAAAGTATCAGATTTTGAACATTGTGGGGATTCTTATAAGGTAAAGACATTTGCAGAGATTACAAAATTAGAGAAGAATGGTTCATTTGTATATGAATCAGTACCGGGTACAGCAGTAAATAATTTTGTCGCTACAGATGACGGCGTGAAGTTTCAGGTAGAAGGTGCAGAAGATGCACAGATAACACTTGAACTGGAAGAAGGCGCTGAATATGAGATTATCGTAAATGGAGAATCAGCAGGAAAGATGGCAACAAATATGGGTGGTAAGTTATCTTTATCAGCTGAATTTGACGGTGGTAAAGCTGTAGATATTGAAGTGAAACGTGCATAATTCCAAATTGGAATAACAATATAGAATCACAGGTATAGGTATTTGTTGCAGGATAATTTATCGGCAATGAATACCTATATTTTATATTCTGATATGAAAAGTTATTGTAATATAGAACAATAAGGAGACAGTTAAGAATGGCAAAAGCAAAAACGACAGCATTTTTTTGTAAAGAATGTGGCTATGAATCTGCAAAATGGTTTGGACAGTGTCCGGCGTGTAAAGAGTGGAATACACTTGTAGAAGAACCTGTATATTCTGATAAGCAGCCAAAAGGTGTAGTACGAATGACAGGAAATACGAAAAAGGCAGGTTCACATGCGAATCCGACACGTCTTTCAGAGATTTCAACAGAAGATAAGAATAGAATGTCTACCGGAATCAAAGAATTAGATCGTGTTCTTGGAGGAGGTGTTGTAGAAGGTTCTCTTGTATTAGTGGGTGGAGATCCGGGAATTGGAAAGTCAACGTTACTGTTGCAGATGTGTAACCACATGGCAGCAGCCGGAAAGAAAGTATTGTATATATCGGGTGAAGAATCTTTAAAGCAGATTAAATTACGTGCAGAACGTTTGCAGGAGAGCAATGATAAATTGCTTCTTTTGTGTGAAACGAGTTTAGATACGATAGAGCAGGTTTTAAAGGAAGAAAAACCGGAGATTGTTATTATTGATTCTATACAGACGATGTATCGTGAAGAAATATCTTCGGCACCGGGGAGTGTCAGTCAGGTTCGTGAATCGACATCTGTTTTGATGCAGCTTGCCAAAGGGTTAAATATTTCTATTTTTATTGTTGGTCACGTGACAAAGGAAGGTGTAGTAGCCGGACCGAGAGTGTTAGAGCATATGGTAGATACTGTATTGTATTTTGAAGGAGACAGAAATGCAGCTTATCGAATTCTGCGCGGTGTTAAGAATAGATTTGGTTCAACAAATGAAATCGGTGTATTTGAAATGATGGATAAAGGTTTAGAAGAAGTAGAAAATCCGTCAGAGTATATGTTAAACGGTCGGGCAGAAGGAGCCTCCGGTTCTGTCGTCGTATGCCTTATGGAGGGAACAAGACCATTGCTTGTAGAAATACAGGCACTTGTCTGTGATTCTAATTTTGGGTTGCCAAGACGTACAGCGGCCGGAACAGATTACAACAGAGTGAACCTGCTTATGGCAGTATTAGAGAAAAGAGCAGGAATTCACATGTCTAGCAGTGATGCATATGTTAATATTGCCGGTGGTTTAAAGGTCAACGAACCTGCATTGGATTTAGGACTTGTAATGGCACTCGTCAGCAGTTTTAAGAATCGTGCAGTTAGTGATAAGACAATAATATTTGGAGAAGTAGGACTTGCAGGAGAAGTGCGTGCTGTCAGTCAGGTACAGGTAAGAATCAATGAAGCAGTTAAGCTAGGGTTTGAAACGTGTATTATTCCGGATGTCTGTATGAAAAATATTAAGAAAACAGACAAGATAAATATTATTGGTGTACGAAATATTTCAGATGCAATTAAACTGATATAGACGAAATGAATTGAAGTGAAAATAAATAGGACACAAGTAGAGTGATGAGTGTAACATCTTATTCGTGATTTGAATGTAACAGCGAATAAGATGTTATATTTATTTATCGGAGAATCTATGAATAAAGGAAGGCGGAAAATATGTTAATAAGAAACGAATAAAGATGTATAAAACTTATGTTTACCTGACATTTTATATATTTGAATAATACAAAAAGGATAAACAGAAAAAATATAAAAAAGGTGTTGACATATTGTGAGGTAGGTGCTATTATAATCAAGTCGCTGCGGTACAGCAACGACAACAAATAAGAACTTTGATAATTGAATAGTAAAACAACCTTGAAAATTCTTTAAGAATTATTCATAAAGCGAATTGTTATTAAG
>AUXO012686763.1_pt1 | contig 12215 bp, 11 predicted proteins | sample 768731 | NCBI WGS metagenome assembly AUXO01 (sample SAMN02715735, study PRJNA202380) | gut metagenome | biome: sheep rumen | host: Ovis aries | place: New Zealand: Palmerston North | reverse complement strand
CGACGTGGTAGCTGGAAATACTTCAAGAGCGAAGCCAAACTTCAATGGTTCATGTTCAAGAATAAGATTATTTCTTTGCCCTTATACACATACAATGTTGCAATAAGATTTTGTTTACAGGTTCTTATGCCCAATTGGCTGAGAGGCTTTATTTTTCAAAAGTTTGCTAGGATTCAACAATGAAAAAATATAAAATTGGTTATACAACGGGTGTTTTTGACTTGTTTCATATAGGTCACTTGAATATTCTTAAAAGAGCCAAGGAACAGTGTGAATATCTGATTGTCGGTGTTTCAACTGATGAACTCGTTCAAACATATAAAAATAAAAAGCCCGTTATCCCATTTGCTGAACGCAAAGCTATTGTAGAGGCTATTCGCTATGTGGATGAAGTTGTTCCGCAGACATCAATGAACAAACTTGAAGCTTGGAAAAGTATTCATTTTGATGCCCTTTTCCATGGAAGTGACTGGAAAGGTTCATCGATGTATAATGAAATTGAAGATAAGTTGCATAGCGTTGGTGTAGAAATGGTATTTTTGCCACATACAACGGGAACTTCTTCAACAATGATTTCGGAACGGTTGAAGGACGATGATTCAAACTGACAACAAAAATCTCTGTTGTGGTTGTGAAACTTGTGGCTTGATTTGCCCCAAGAGTTGTATTTCGTTTGAATGCGATTCCCTAGGACATAAATATCCGCGTGTTGATAAAAATCTTTGCGTTAATTGTCGAAAATGTGAATCAGTTTGCCCTATCCAAAAGAATTATGTAGGGCATGCTATAGGAAATGAAGCACATATAGTTTACTCAAAAGACGAGAATATTCGAAGAAGAGGTTCTTCAGGAGGGGTCTTTGAAACAATTGCGACATGGATTGTTGAACATGAAGGTTCTGTTTTTGCTAGTCGCTTTGATGATAATTTGAAGCTAAGATGTTTTGAGGCCTATACTAAGGAAGATGTAAAAACGCTTACCAAATCGAAGTATTTGCAGAGTGAATGCATTGATTCGTTCCCGATAATGAAACAAAAAATCCAAGACGGAAAAAAAGTGCTTTTTGTATCAACTCCATGTCAGGTTGCTGCGTTTAAATCTTATTTGGGAAAACTTGCTAATAACGACAATGTTTTTCTTGCTGATTTCTTTTGTCATGGTGTTCCTTCCCAGAATTTTTTTGACAAATGCAAAGACTATGTAGAAAGAAAAGAAGGAATTTCGATAAAAGAATATGAATTCCGTTCAAAGATAAAGAATGGAACAACTCCGCATTATTATTCGTTGACCTATGAAAAAAAAAGAAAGATTAAAAGAAAAACTTCACTCTATCTTCTGGACCCCTTCTATTTGGGTTTCCAAAAGTATATTACTCTAAGAGATTGTTGCTACAAATGCCCATTTGGAAAGGGAAATCATTCGGCTGATGTGACGATGGGTGATTTTCATAATGTTGATCGTTATATTAACGGAATCAATCGTTTTGATGGTTGTTCAACTGTGTTGATTAATAGTGAGAAAGGTCTATTCATTTGGAATCAAATAAAGGATTCTATGCATGTGCATGATATAGATATTAATCTTTTGTATCAGGACAAAGAAATCTATTCCGGGGGGACTCAGGAGCCAAAACAGCGTCAATTATTTTTAGCTGATATTCATTCTGGAATGCCTTTTGATACTCTTGTTAGAAAATGGTTGAATGGACGGACAGATTGTAAAAAAAGAATTTATTATAGCATGCCTAATTTTCTCAGAAATGCGGTTAAAAAACTTTGTGGAATGTGATGGATTTGCTGTTTATGAAGTATATGCGCTCAAATTTGAAAGATGATTACGGTCTGCTTGAAATCCAGGATAAAATTCTTGGAATCATGGTCGATATAGATCGTTTTTGTGAAAATAACAATGTTGAATATTTTCTTATGGGCGGATCTGCGCTAGGGGCAAAACGTCATGGTGGTTTTATTCCTTGGGATGATGATTTAGACATTTTCATGACACCTGATAATTACGAAAAGTTCCGAAAAGCTTTTCAAGAGAAAGGGGATAAGAGTAAATACTATCTTCAAGAATGGGGATTGTCTGATGGAATGGTGACTATATCGAAAATTCGACTAAATGGCACTTCATTTATAGAAGAATCACTAAAGGATTGGGATATTCATCATGGAATTTATGTGGATATTTTTATCCTCCATACATGTCCAAACGGAACGTTCGCTCAGCTTCGCCAATTTTTTTGGGGAAAATACGTTATCACAAAGGGACTAGCCCTGCGTGATACCAGTCGTCATTCTGGAATTCGAAATTTTGTTATAAAGGTTGCAAAATTATTACCCGAACGATTTCTTGTAAAGCACGCTTTAAAGCAGGTTTATAAGTACAGAAATAAAAAGACTAACTATTACTGTAATTTCTTGGGTAAGGCTGTTTTTAAAAAGGGAATATATAAACGGGAGTGGTTCGAGAATCCAGTTTATGTTCCTTTTGAAACTATGCAGTTAAAAGTTTCAAGCAATTTGCATGAATTTTTGTCTGAACGATTTGGTGATTATATGAAAGTTCCTTCACCAGAAAGAATTAGGTATGAACAGCATGCAGAAAGCTGGAATTTTGAAAAGCAAAAAAAGATTACAGATGAATATAAAGACGAATTCCGTCTGATATGAATTTGAAAAAGCTCTGGAGAAAAATACAGTGGATAAATGGAAATTTTATAATGGAGCCATTATTTCGGATAACGAACCTCATAATCCTGTAGTGAAGAGTGTGGATTGCCAAGCTCTTTTTTCTCAGTTTAAAAGTGCTTATTTTATAAAATATATATCAAAATATGATTTACCGAAAGAGATAAAATGGTGGTATTGTATTAAGGATGACGCTTTCAAAATAGATAATTTAAAATCGAAAAGAAAAAACATAGTCAAAAAAGGCAAAGATAATTTTCTTACAAAAGAAATTGATCCCCAATTGTATATAGAAAATTTCTGTGAAATAATGCGCAAGTCTATACTTGAATACAATCATAATGTGCAAATTGACATAAAAGCAGTTGAAAGGAAATGTGCTTATTTATCTAAAAATCAAAACAATAAAATAATTGGAGCTTTTTTTAGAGAAAATCCAAATAAATTAGTAGGATCCCTTTGGCTAAGCAGAATTGGAAAATGTATAAATCTTGTTGAGATGCATGTGATTCCAGAATATGAGAAATTTCAAATAAATGCAGCGTTGGTTCTCTTTGCATGTGAAAGATTGAACAGTGATTTAGAAAAAGGTTATTATTTGTCTGATGGAGAACGGAATATATTACATCAGACTGCTTTTCAGGAGTATCTTGAGAAATATTTTGGTTTTCGCAAGGCATTTTGTGATTTGAAGATTGTATATCGTCCTTGGGTTGCCTTATTCATACATTTGTTTTTTCCTTTCAGAAATAGAATAGATGAATATGTAAAAAAACACGATGTTTCAATTATAAAAAAGATTAATTTCGTTTTATTGCTAGAATCAATCAGGAGAGATTTCAATGAGTGAATTGCAAGTTCTTTGCGTGTCTATGCATCAAAAAGATTTTTCACTAGTTGACAAAATGAGAATTAAAACAGATGTGATTGTTTCAAATCAATGTGATGAAACTTCTTATAAAAAATGCGTTATTGGAAATAATGTAATTGAAATGATATCCTCTGAAACAAGAGGGGTTGGAATTAATAGGAATATAGGCCTTGCAAATGCAACTGGGCGAATCTGCTTGCTTTCTGATGATGATATGGTTCTTAGAAAAGACTACGAATCAATGATAATACGAGATTTTGATAATCATCCGGATGCAGATGTGATCATTTTCAACATAGGAACTACAACACCTGAGTTTGGTCGTATTCCAACAGTAACTAGGAAGTTTAAAAGACTAAGATGGTGGAATAAAAATCCATATGGAGCACCAAGGGTCGCATTTAGGCTGAACTCAATAAGACGTACTAATATTTATTTTTCTGAATTATTTGGAGGAGGGGCTTTATTTCCGAGTGGAGAAGATTCTTTATGGATTGCTCAACTTCTAAATGCTGGGTTAAAGATATTTATTTCTCCAACTTATATTGGAGATGTTTCGTATAGCCAATCTTCATGGCATTCAAGTGATGAAAAAAGAATTAAATATGGACAAGGAGCTTTGTTAGAAGCCAGACCAATACCTTTTAAGTTTTTATTCTCTATTTATTATTCAATTAAAAAATCTAAAAATTTAACTATTAGAGAAGCGTATAATTGGATTCGTAATGGGCGAAGAGGATATAGAGAATTAACTTCATATGAGTTGTTTGTGGCAAAAGAGGGGAAAAAATGAGTCATTTTATTATAACAGCTGATGATTACGGCTTGTGTGATGATGTGTCTAAAGCAATAGAAAATTTAGCTAAAAGAGGGATGCTTACATCAACAAACGTATTGACAAATTTTGGAACGGATAATTTAGATTCTACAATAAGAAATTACCCAAATTTTTCTGTTGGTATTCATTGGAATGTTACAACAGGTTTTCCAACTTTACCAAGCAATGAAATCCCTAGTCTTGTTAAAGAGAACGGAGAATTTCATTCGATTGAAGAGTTTCGTAATTTATATAAAAAAGGGAAAATTGTAAAAAAAGAATTAATACGAGAGCTGGAATCTCAATTTGATATTTTTTATAATTTTTTTGGTATTCCAGACTATTGGAATACTCATGAAAATTCAGGCTTGCAACCCCCAGAGTATCTAGTTTTTCAAAGTGTTGCAAAACGAAGAGGCATAAAGGGTACGCGCAATTTCCAGAGAGTATATATTGACTATGATAAAGTCGGCTGCACAATGAGAAGGTTTAGAGAATTCTGTGTAAGCAGCTTTATCAATCTATGGTATGGTATATATGCAAAAAGAAGTTTTGTGATGCCTGATGCAAGAATTGTTTGCTTTGAGAATTCAAGTAAATCAGACTATGACAGAATAAAAAAATGTGTGACTAACATAAACAAAGATTGTACAGAAATTGTTATTCATCCTGCATTGAGTGGAAATAATCCGTTGTTTGGTAATATTGGAGAAGATCGTTTAATAGAATATGAACGATTTATGAGTAATGATTACTTCAATCTATTTCATAGAGACAGTATAGATCTGGTGTCATTTGAATATCTGATCAATAGGAGTAAATAGAATAATGTCATCAATAGTTTTCCTTTTAGGAAAATTCTATCCGGAATTTGATGCTAATATAATATGTTGCAATAATATCATCAAACAGTTGCGGATAGATGGAAATAAAGTGATTGTAATTGCGGGATCTACAAAAGAAAATTCACATGATTGTGTAAATGGTCTTGACGTTTATAGAGTAAAAAATACAGATAGTGACAAATATTGCAACTATATAAATGGTAATGTAATAAAACGAACTGCTTATAAATTTGCAAGAATGGTGAGAAGTTTAATCAGAGTAAATAAATTTCCGGATGTAGAATCTAACTTTTCAAAGTCATTATATCAAGTTTTAGAAACGGTTTGTGAAAAACAACAAGTTGATTGTATTATTGGTGCGTTTCGTCCTTATTCTACAATAAAGGCGATGTTGTTATATAAAGAAAATCATCCAGAAAAGAAAATAAAGTTTATTGGATATTACTTGGATGTATTAAGAGGCGCCGTTAAGCCATTTGGAGCTCCCAAATCGCTGTATGATAAACTATGCATTTCTGCTGATTTTAAAACATTCAATTCACTAGATTGTATTTTAATGGCTGAGAACGGAAAAATGTATTACAATAATCCGTTGTTTGACAAGCTCAGAAAGAAAATTCATTACATCAATTTCCCAATGCTAATAATTAAGCCAAACATAGCAATTTCAGTTTGTAAAAAGACGTTTACGTATGTTGGGTATCTTGATAGAGAATACAGAAACCCAATATTAGTGATTAAGCTCTTTAATCAACTAAAAAGGGAGGGCTTTGATTTGGAACTACACCTTTATGGATCGAGCAATATGGATGATGACATAAAAAGTTTGGTTGATTGTAAAACAACATTTTATCATGGAAGACTAAATCGTGAAGATGTAGAACATGTGTTACTGAATTCGGATGTCTTAGTTAGCTTTGGAAATAATATACCCGGTATAGTGCCAAGCAAAATATTCGAATTGATGGGATATAAAAAACCTATTTTACATGTAGTAAAGGATGAATATGATTGTTCTATTAATTATATGAAAGAATATCCAAATGTATGTGTTCTTTACGAAAATAGTGGATTCGAAAATTTAAAAAAAGAGGTACTATCATTTTTGAATCAAAAATCTTTTTTTGTTACGGATGAATATTTGAATAATACTTTTTATCGTGCAACTCCTGAAGCAAGTACAAAAATTATATACGATTGTATTGAAAAGTAAATACTGGAATGATTGATTCAAACATATATAAAAGCAAAATAGAAAAGGCCTGGAACATTGTATTAGTATATTTAATGATATACTTTTCTTCGTCCTTTTCTCTGTCGGCATATAGCGGAAGTACAAGAATTTTTCTGTATGTAATATTATTTGCTTTGATCGCGCTAAATTATTATTTTTATAAAGGATATCTATGCGTAAAATCAGGCGTTGTTTTTTTGCTCCCTCTAATTGGTGTATTAAGTTATCTATTTAATGGGGAAGATATAAAACAATTTGAATTGTTATTGGGTTATTATTTGGTTTCCTTTGCTTTTGTTTTATATTTAGACTTTGATAAATGGTGCGAAGCTTATTTATCAACTATTCAGTTTATTGCATTTTTATCTATTATTTTGTATTTTACTTCCATTGCGTTGCCTTCGTTTAATGAAGTTCTGCCAACAACAGTTAATTCGAGAGGCTTGTCTACGAAAACTATTTTTTTCAGTTTGACGCCTATAAACGGAAGAAATTTGGGCATTTTTTGGGAGCCTGGAGCGTTTCAAATATACTTGATGATAGCTATTATTATAGAGTATTTCAATTATGGTTTGTATAGGCATAGTAGACTAGCGGTACTTCTTGTAGCTGATATTCTTACATTTTCAACAACAGCGTTTGTATCTATTGGTGTTTTAATAATTCTTATTCTTACAAACGAAACAATCGAAAATAGATTGAGAAAAGGAATTGGCGTTTCAAGTATAGTCGTCGTATTGGTTATTCTTTTTATTTTATATATTACTGAAAAAGCTCAAATAGATATATATACAACTGTGTTTGGAAAAATAGACCGATATCAAGCCGATCCGACTTCGTATGGAACTGCTGCTGTACGATTCAATTCATTTATTAAAGGATTAGAGGTCTTTGTTCAAAATCCGATATTAGGAGTTGGAACAACGAAACTAATCGACACCTTTATGTCATGTTATAAAAATAGTATGACAACTTGTACTTATATAAATTGGTTTGCTAATTCAGGGGTGTTCTATGGAACTATTATGGTTGTTGGTGTATGTAAATTTTTAAATTTACTCGTAAAAAGAAAGATTGTTTTTTTATTATCGTTATGCTTGATTCTTATTTTGATTTCAAGCGAAGATATGGCGCGAAATCCTAGTTTTATAATTCTCGTTTTATACGGCTTCCTCGGCTATCATAATAGTATACATGTAAAAAAATGAATACAAATCGGTAAAATTAGGAGATCCTACAAGTGTTTGTTTTAGAGATTAATACATCGAATTTTGGCAGTACTGGAAATATTGCTTTACACATATGTGAAGCGTGTAAAAAAAATAATATTAATACCGTAGTAGCATATGCAAAAAGCAGATCAAATATGAAAAAAAAAGTTGATAAAGGCATGTTTGTCGGTAATAGAATTAGTAGGAATGTACATCTTCTGCTTTCTTATATAACGGGTTTTAATGGTTGTTTTTCTCTTATTTCAACAATTGCTTTCTTTAATAAATTGGAGATAAAACCCGATATTATACATCTACACAATCTACACAATTGCTATATTAACATGCCTTATCTGTTTCATTATATAAAAAAGCATAATATCAAAGTTGTTTGGACTTTACACGATTGCTGGAGCTTTACGGGGCGATGCCCGCATTTTGTTATGGCAAAATGCGATAAATGGAAAACAGGGTGCAACAGTTGTCCATATCCCAAAACTTCGTATCCACAGTCATTTATTGACACGTCGTCTATTATGTGGAAACTAAAACGAAGATGGTTTACAGGAATCGAAGATTGCACACTTGTTACTCCTTCAGAGTGGCTGGCTGATCTAGTAAAACAATCGTTCCTTAAGGACTACCCAGTCAAGGTTATTAATAATGGCATTGATTTGTCCATATTTAAGCCATCTAAAAGTGATTTTCGTGAGCGCTACGGGCTGAGTGAGAAAAAAATTGTACTTGGCGTTTCTTTTGGGTGGGGAAAGGGCAAAGGAATTGACGTATTCATTGATTTAGCAGGACGATTGCAGGAGAGTTATCAAATTATACTAGTTGGCACAGACGATGAGGTTGATAAATTTTTGCCTTCTAATATTATATCAATTCATCGAACTCAGGATCAGAAAGAACTTGCAGAAATATATACTTCAGCAGATGTTTTAGCGAATCCAACTAGAGAGGAAGTTCTCGGTTTGGTAAATGTGGAGTCGTTGGCTTGCGGAACACCCGTTGTGACTTTTAAATCAGGTGGCAGCCCAGAATGTATTGATGAAACTTGCGGCGCTGTTGTTGATTGCGATGATGTCGATGCCATGGAAAGTGAAATCCGTAGAATTTGTGAACAGCGCCCATACTCCATTGAGGCTTGCATACAACGCGCAAAAAGATTTAACATGAATGCCAGATTTGAAGAGTATGTTGAATTGTATAAATCTATCAGGGAAAAGGGCTGATTAGCATGTTTAAAGGATTGAAAGCTTTATTGAGTAATATAAAATTGATGACAATAAAGATGTTTTATTCTTTATCGTTTCATTTGTGCTATTTCTTTCCTTTAAAAAACAAAGTGGTTGCGACTTCATTTAATGGAATGAAATATGAGGATAGTCCTCGTTTAATCATAGAAGCAGTTCATAAAATCAATCCGGATGTAGATTTGGTTTGGTTGACGGATTCTAGTAGAAATGAGTCCATCCCCGATTATACTCGAAAGGTTCCGTTTAAATTAACATTAAAAACAATTTTTGAAATGGCGACTGCAAAAGTATGGGTGAGCAATAATTTGTTTAATCGGAATGTTGTAAAACGTACAGGACAAATATATATAGAAACATGGCACGGGGGCTTAGGTATAAAAAAAATTGTTGCAGATGTAAAAGGTTTCCCTAAAAAGGATTTAGAAAGGCTGAGTTCTTTTCTTGATATCGCGGATGTTTTTATTTCGAATTCAGATCATCTTAGTGCGGTTTTTCGAAGTGCCTTAGGTTATAAAGGATCTATTTGGAAATGCGGCTATCCCAAAAATGACCACCTGTGTGGGGATTGTTCTTGTGCGCAAGTTGAATTACGGAAAAATCTTCATTTAGAACTTGATTCTAAAATTCTTGTTTATGCGCCAACTTTCAGACAATCAATATGGGAAAATCAAAAAGAGTATAATGTTGATGTATATAACATTGATTATAAAAAAATCGAGTTGGCACTTTGCAATCGGTTTGGTGGAAAATGGATTGTGTGTGTGCGCTGGCATCCTGCGTTGCGAACGGTTTCTCATAAATTAGTTGTTCCAAACTCGGTGATAGATGTAACGGAATATCCTAATATGGAAGAACTTGTGAAGGGCTGTGATGCCTTTTTGACGGATTATTCTAGTTGTGTTTTTGACGCGGCTTTTGTTGAAAAACCTTGTTTCTTATACACGCCAGATTTTGAAGAGTATAAAAAAGAGCAGGGCGTGTATTACGAATTAGCCGATCTTCCTTTTTCTTATGCATATAATAATGAAGACCTTGCTGAGAATATTTTATCCTTTTCTGAAAAATACTATAAGAGTAAATGGGAATCTTTTAAACGGAAGATGGGGGCTTATGAGTCTGGACACGCATCATATGATATTGCTAATGTTATTTGCGAATACATAAAAGGAAATGTAATGCCCTTGAATAACATAAAAACAAGGGGAAAATTATCATGATTTTACCATTGTCATTACTTTTTTTAGCAATGTTTATTGCGATGAAATCGTCAAAAGATGTTTTGTTGCAATCTTATTGCTCTGTTTCTCAAACTCAGGTGATTAAGGGCTTTTTTGTTGTTACAATTTTTTTAAGTCATTTTTGTTCCTATGTTCATTTTGACAATATGTATGATTCTGTTGTGACTAGGTACACGTGTTTTTGGAGCCAGAGGATGGTTGTGCCTTTTCTCTTTTATTCGGGATATGGAATTTTTGAACAGGTGAAGAAAAAAGGTAATGGCTATATTGGTTCTTTCCCTAAAAAAAGAATTTTAAAAACGTTGCTGCATTTTGATTTGGCAATGCTTTTATTTCTGGTGTTAAACAATGTCTTAGGAAATTCTATTTCTATTGCGGATTTTCTTCTTTCTCTGATTGCGTGGAGTTCTATTGGAAACTCGAATTGGTTTGTTTTTGCAATTTTATTTTCGTATGTTATAGTCTATATTGGCTTCCTTTTATTCAAGGTCGATTTGAAAAAAGTTGCCGTATTTGTTCTTGTGATGACAGTTGCCTACATTGTGTTTATCAATCAATTCAAAATTGGTTCGCAATGGTATAACACAATTCTTGCTTTTCCGATGGGTTGTTTTTTTTCTTTGTACAGGAAGTTTTTTGAAAAAAATATTTCTAAAAAAATGCTTTTTATAGGGGGGGGGCTTAGTATGGTTGTTTTAATTGCTTGTAGCACAATCTTTAATTCGTCGTCAATTCAGTTTGATATTGCGGCATTTTTTGATAGTCAAATTGCATTACTCGCTTTTTTGTGTGCGATGATTTCTTTTTCTCTTTGTGTTCGGCTAAACAGCAATACGCTCTCTTGGTTTGGCGCCTATGTTTTTGAAATTTATATTCTTCAAAGACTTCCGATGAATTTTGGAAAACATATGCATTGGAATGAGCAAAATATATATATGTATTTTTTGTTCTGTTTTGTCGTGACTTTGTTACTTTCGATTGGCTTTAAAAAAATGACAAAACGAATAGATGCGTTTTTGTTTAAAGGATAATATTTAATAATGTCTTCTATAGTTTCCAACAACAAACGCATAGCGAAAAACACGATGTTCCTGTACATCCGTATGGGGATATCGATGCTTGTCGGGCTTTATACGTCTCGAATAGTCCTTCAGGCCCTTGGTGTTGAGAATTACGGCATCTATAATGTTGTTGGATCTTTTATTGTTGCGTTTACCTTTATCAGTGGCCCTCTTGGAACCGCTACACAACGCTTCCTAAATTTTGAATTAGGTAAAGGAACTGAGGGCAGGCTAAATAAGGTGTTTAATCTTAGTTTCTTCACATATGTTGTTTTGTCTGTTATTCTCTTATGTGTTATCGAAATCGCGGGAGTGTGGTTCCTTAATAATAAAATGCAATTGCCTGCGAAAAGAATGAATGCTGCAGCATTTGCTTTTCATATGTCGGTTTTAACTTTGTTACTCAGTTTGCTAAAGACTCCATTTGAATCGTTGATAATTGCATATGAAAGAATGTCGTTTTATGCTTATATAAGCATTGCTGACGTAATGCTAAAACTGCTTAATGCTGTTTTGTTACTTTTTGTTTCATTTGATAAGTTGAAACTTTTTGCAACGAATATGTTGGTGATTTCAGCGATAGTTCTTTGCGTTACAGTATATTATTGTCTTCGAAATTTCAGGGATGTATCTATCCAGTCGCCACGTGAAAATTGGGATTTACCGTTGTTCAAGGAACTTATGGGCTTTTCGGGGTGGAGTCTGTTTGGCTCCGTGGCTTCTATGACTGCAAATCAGGGCCTTAATATATTGCTTAATTTATTCTTTGGTGTGGTTGTCAACGCTGCGATGGGTATAGCAAATCAGGTCAATTCTGCAGTTGTTCAATTTGTGTCGAATTTCCAGGTTGCGTTTCGTCCGCAAATTGTCAAGTATTATGCTCAGAACAACCTTGAAGAATTGCGAAAGCTTATTTTGAATACATCGAAATATTCGTACCTGTTGCTTTTTGCCATAGCCTGCCCTGTTTGCTTTAATATGGATTT
>AUXO012527505.1_pt1 | contig 12215 bp, 8 predicted proteins | sample 768731 | NCBI WGS metagenome assembly AUXO01 (sample SAMN02715735, study PRJNA202380) | gut metagenome | biome: sheep rumen | host: Ovis aries | place: New Zealand: Palmerston North | reverse complement strand
TTTCTTTCACCATTATGCCTAAAACAAGATAGCTGCCCTGGCATCGAAGGCGAATTTGCGGCAGACAGTAATACTGTCAAATCTCTTAATTGTCCCATATAAACCAATCTAAAATATGAATGTTTGGAATATATCCTCAAATGTTTCCTTTCTCTTAATCTCCTCAACGACTCCATCCTCCTTAATAGCTACCATAGCACAACAAGGCTGGATGAAAGGCGGCTTATATACCACAGAATAGCCACCTACATTCCGGAACTCGATTACATCTCCTACTTTCACAGATTCTGGAAATTCCTTAAACAAGGTATCTTGCTCGAGACATGTAAAACCAGTAATATCAATTGGTGTCTTTGATGATTCCCCTTCACCATTTGCATAATGAGTGTAAGGCACTTTCATCATCATAGCCGTTTCACCGGCCTCATGAATATCACAATCGCAAACGGCAATGTTTCTACCCGAAATCTCCTTCAACCCAGTAATGGTGGTGATTAGTGACATGTAACGAGAAACTACTGTTGTGCCTGGTTCTGTCACGAGCGTAGGTTTTTTGTCAGAATCAGCATAGTGCTTCGCCATAGTTCCTGCTACCGCCTCTGCATACTCTTCGTATGATGGTACATCAATGGTAAACTGATCCTTCAGATAGCCCTCCATGTCAGCAAACATTCCGCTGCCTAAGTCTATGAACTCTGGAACTCCTTCAATATAACGGTCAGCTGCATCCAAAATCTGGTCTATACGCTCCTGCCAAGCAGATAGGTAACGGGCGCGACTTACATGCATATGAAGGCCAACAAGTTTTACATTACTTTGATTCTTCAGTAATGCGACAACTCGTTCCATCTGTGAACTACCAGCCTCAATACCGAATCGCGACACAAATCCAATATCTATTTTTGCTGTAATACGGATATTAACCTTAAAAGTCTTATCCCGATGCTGTTGTGATAATGCGACAACGCGCTTTGCCTCATTCTCATTGTCAATGTTGAGTATGCCACCATGAAGCAAATGTTCTTCCAACATCTCACCCTTACAAGGACCATTATAAATAATCTTGTTATGCTCATACCCGCATTTCAGAGCCACCCACAACTCCATATCACTCACAACTTCAGCATAACCGCCAAGGCGCTTGACCAATTTGCAAATATGTGGAGTATAGTTCGTTTTATAGGAATATCCAGGAGTATAATTAGGATAATACGCCCTCATTGCCTTGCACAGATGCTCATAGTTTTCTATGAATTCTGCATCATGGAAGACATATAATGGACTTCCATACTTCTTTAACAATTGTAAATTATCCATTTGTCACTTTGTTTATTATCGTTTGATAAGCCTGCTGGGTGGTCAAGTGGTTCTTGAACAATTTATAACCATTCTCTTTCACTTGCTCACGTAATTCTTTATTCTCATAGTAGCTGACAAGTTTTTCTTTCAGTGCCGGAATATCATCGCTATATCCCCATAAGCCTGCCACATTTTCTTCCAGGTAAAATCCAAAATCTGTAGTGTGGTCAAGTGCCGCTAATATAGGAACTCTCATATTTAAATATGAGAGCGCTTTGCTCGGGAAATTTGGTGTGGACATTTTCTCGTTCAAGATAATCAAACCCACATCACATGCAGCCAAGAAACTAAGGTACTGTTCCTGAGGGAGGAATGCTTTAAAAACAACATTCTCCAGCTGTCTCTCTGCCACCATACCTTTTATCACATCTAGATAAGCTCCCTTCCCTAAAACCACAAACACAATATCTGTGTACTCTCTACATGCATCAGCCAGTTCAACAATGTGCTCTATTCTTTGTGCTGCACCAACGCTACCTCCATAGATAACAACAAACTTGTCCTTTAATCCAAAATCCTCTTTTAACAGATAATTTGGCTCAACTTTTACTTCATTAAGCCAGAACGGTAATATATCAAAACGCCCATCTTGAATGTTAGGATAATATTTCTTTATAAAGCTCACGTTACCTTTCGTGGGGCAACCAATATAGTCAGCCTTCCTGAACATCTTCCTTTCCCAGAACCGGTAGTATAAAGCAATGGGATTATTTGCTGAAAAATAACCAAATGCCACCGCATCTTGCCAAATAAAATCTGACTGTATTAAGTAGAAAGGACATTTGAAGTAAGATTTTAGACCACCTACAATATAAGCCAATTCGGGGGGTAAAGAATGAGAGATAATAAGATCAAACTTTTCATTCTTAAAATACTTCTTTGTATAGTATCGTTGTTTGATGGCATATTCTTGGTATGATAACGCTTTCTTCACATTACTGCTAACGCCTGTGAAATCGTTACACTTAATGCGCAATACATCAATCCCATTCTCTTTTCTGATATGAGTCTTGCCCACATTCTGTCCCTTTGAAGAAACGCAGACATGATGTCCATGATTTTTAAACTCGTTTATCAACTGGGTGAAAAGACCAGAATCCGAATCCAGATTAGGAAGATAACAAAAAAGGAATAATACTTTCATATCAATAATTTCATATTATGTTTACTTCATCTATCTTACCCAATTTTGAAAAGACGTTGAAGTTAAATTACAAAAGTTGGCCTCTCCTTATTATCCAAAATCCACTTATAGGTTTTATAAAGTCTTTGTGCAACTTCAACATAATCAAAGTTATCTCTAACCATTTTTGCTCCTCGTTGTCCCATTTCAAACAGTTTTTCAGCAGGTAACGCCAACGCCTTTAACAATGTGTTTTCCAAATTCTTTTGCGATAACTCTATCCACCATCCTGAACTTGAGTCTTCAAGTATCTTCCAAGGGGTTCCTTTAGTTGTAATAACTGGAACTCCGCATGCCAATGCCTCAGCTATAACCATGCCAAAGTTCTCACTATGAGTCGGTAATACAAATAAAGAAGATTCAATATAAAGTTTATACTTATCTTTACCAAAAGCAGGAGGCAATAATCTGATATAATCGGAGAGACCATTCCGAACAATCTGCTTATTCAAAGTTTCAATGTATTCTTGTTCTCCATTACCTACTATGATGACTTTCCAATCTGGAAAATGATAGTGCACTTTCACCCATGCATCAATAAGAATATCAATTCCTTTTTTCGGATCAATTCGAGATAAAAATACCACCTGTTTTTTGCACTCAGCGAGAGCTTTTTCTGGACGACATAAATACTCATTCGCCTCGATTCCGTTTGGTATCACGGCTATTGGATTAGAAAAACTCAAATTTCTTAAACTACTTGCCTCCATATCAGCTGTTGCAAGGATACATGATGCAGATTGCAAATCTTTTCGCTGATATATGTACATAGCCAATCGTTTCTTGAAGCGTTTCATAAGATTTTTGTCATAATAACACCAGGGTTCAAGTGCACCGCGAGGTGTCATCATATAAGGGATGTTGTGTCTCCTTGCTATCTTGGACATCTTGTGGTACAAGGGAATCCAAATGCCCTGGGCGTGTATGAGGTCATATTTCCCAAATAAAAGCATCATCTCCAAATCTTTTGTATTAATGTCATGAGGGAATGTTATTAGTTCAACATTATGTCCTTCTATAGCATGGGTATTCATATCGTCCGATTCACCTACCATCAGAGTCACTTCTACACCCACCTCTGCTAGTCCTTTAGCCATAATAGGTACACTACGTGATGGTCCCCCCCCCTTCTTATCTATGGTTGCTGTAAATATGCAAATTTTCATACACTTTATTTATAATGAAATTCTTAGTTAATATTATAAAAATAATCTACACGCAAATTCTTAGCAGCCCACTTACTAATGTTATTTAGTTGTAAATCGTTTTCATTCATCATACCATTGTTTGTCTTACACAAAGCCGTCTTTTGACTTTTTGTAATAGTTATAGGTTCGATATTCATTCCTGTTGTTACGACCATAGAACCTTTGTATCTACACATAAAATTAATCCAAAGATCATCGGCACGTAAACATGTTAGTTCTATTGCTTTTATATCAAATATATGTTCATCATATATATGCGGAGGATAAAGTACTCCACCTACACCAGTAGGAATGATAGTAAAGCTTGGACCATCTTCTATTCTAATCCTTTCCCATTTTGAATAACTTATATCTTTCATTATTCTGAGTCCTCGGTTGCAAATAACACAATTGGGATGTTTTTTATAAGATAAAATTAATGTTTCTATCAGTTTGCTATTATAAAAGACATCGTCATCCACTGTAACAATTATTTCATCAGAGAATTCTTTAAAACTATAGAAATATTTTTTGTGGGGTCGCAAGTCCTTTTCTATGAATCTTATTTCAAATAATTCATCAAGTTCATTTGCTAATTTTTCTGGAACATCGAATAAATCATTTGGGAATTGCTCTTTCGAAAGCCATAGTATAATTTTTTTCGGTAAAACAGACTGTCGTTTTAAGGTTTTGACTGTATATGGGACTTGATTGATACGCGCTGGATATGATGTTAATGAAACTATTACTTGCACACACTCCCTGCGATCATTTTTATTATCTTTAGCGTATTTTAAATATATGGGAAGTACGAAATTTGCCAATTGGCTTACTAATGTTCGTGCAATCTTAAAAAGAAAGTTATTCTCTGTTCCCTTTCTATATGCCAAAATATTTAATTTGTCAAAGAAATCTTGAGGTTCCATTTTTTCTGCTATATTTATAATTTACTAGAAATAAAATCCATAATCTTTTTCGTCCTTTTGGCAATGGTCAAGTTACATGCTGTCTTCAAAGCTTTTTTAGACATTTCCTTTCTTAAAGGAACATTATCCCTCAGTTTTGCAATGGCCGCAGCTATTGCATCAATATCATTTGGATTAACTAGAATAGAATTGCCACTATTTAATATATCATAATTAAAAGGCAAGTCAGAAGATATTATAGGCAATCCACATGCCATTGCCTCAACAATAGAGTTTGAACAGCCTTCTGCGAGTGTCGGCAAGACAAAAATGTCTGCAGAATTTAGATATATAGGAATATCATCATGCGGTAGCTTGCCTTTGAATAGAATCCCATCACAATCAGGTTGCATCGTTTCGCCAGGATTATTTGTCCCGATGAATATTGATTTAATATGTGAGTCATTTATATGTTTTATTGCGTCACTTACTCTTTTAACACCTTTTCGATCATAGAATCTGCCAACAAAGGCAATAATAAAGTCATCATGTAGATAATTCAATTTATTACGACACTCATTTTTATCTAATAGATGAAAAATTGAATCGTCAATTGCATTGGGAAATACTTGACATTTTGCTTTTTGAGCCAAGCCACATTCAACGCTCTCATATAGATTCTTAGTAGATACACATATAACACCACTTACATACTCTCGCAATCGATAAAGTTCTTTACCCTTAAGATAATTATGAAAGAAGATTCTATCTTCACCTGTGGCTACAAATAGTGGGATATTGAAATTTTTTGCATATCTCAAAATATAGTATCCGCTTGTCCACATATGGGCATAGCAAATATCTGGCTTAGGTATTTTCATAGCCATATTATATACAGCCCACTCATGACTCCATTTTGTAACATGCCCCAGCCGCCCAAAACCAGAGGAAAGGGCCATTGGACAATATACATCTATTTTTTTTTTCTGTTTACCAACTTTTACTTCATCAACAAAATGAAATGGTTGTTTTTTATTATTGTCTTCAATAACTTCTATGAGAGATTGTGGTGCAATCACTGTAACTTGATGTCCTTGCTTAGTCATCTCGCGACACAATACTGCAATAAATGCTGTCACGGGTCTATCTGGTGTAGGATAATACTCGGCAGAAAATAGAATATTCATACAAATTACTTTTTAATTGTTCTATATTCTCTTTGAATTCTTTAAAAAAGTAGGGCTATATAATAAATAAATAAAAAAATATATTAACAACGAAAAACCTATTTGTCTAAAAAGATGATAATACGGTGCTCTAAGAATATACAAGCTGTCAGCGAATAGCCAACAATAAGTAAAAAGCGAGAACATGTTTAATCTCTTGCCATAAAATAATCTTTCGTAAGCATAGGAAAGAAACCATCCTAAAACAAACATATACAGAACTACAAAGTAAAGTCCGCCTGCATAATATAAATCTCCCAGCAAATTTGTTCCTAATCCACTATCCATATTACTGGATAATTGCCACTGTTCAGTTGTTAATATGTTCGTATTTCCATCGTTGTTTGTTGTTGTTTGATTGCCAATCAATAAGCCGCCCAAAAATGGCACAGATGAAATCAAACTTTTTATGCCAGCTCCATATCCATACGTCCCGTGAACATCAGTATATTGTATTAAACCCTGTTGATTTACATAGGCTGCACCATAATCACGGAAAACGCCATAAATGCCAAGCTCAGAAGCATTATGAGCAAAATTTCCTTCATTTTGTCTTGTCAAACCGATGAACACCATAACAAAAACACCTATCATTGCTCCAATGAGGATAATTTTATTACCTATTTTGCGAATTAAGAAAAAAAACAATATGATAGGAGGAACAGCAATCAGCATCATTTCCCCTCTATTACCAGTTAACAGAAGAAAAAATGACCATAATATTACATTAAACACATAAAGTTTGTTAATATGAATTATAAATGATGTTAACGGTTGAGACTGTTTCTTAGGATTCTGAAATATGTTATGCAATCTTAGAAATTCTAATACCGAACCTACCATTATTATGATTGAAGTAAAAATATTAATCATATTAGTTGATCGTCCTTCTTCGGCAGTATATTTCATAAAACCCATATATTGTCCACTGATGAAGATTACAAATAGTACAAAGAGCACAAAGAAATGCATGGGCATCGCAAATCCTACAGGAACGTTTCTATAGACTGTTGGCATCTTTGATATATTCTTTGAGAAGGATTGTTTCGCAATTTCAGCACCTAAAAAAAATGAACTGAAAGCTATTAATGACAAGCATGTAGACCTTTGTATCATTTTGTCAGAGAACTGACCAAAAAGACCACTTACATACCCAATATTATTCAAAACTAGTATATCAAAAAAGGTTATTACAAATCCCAAAATAATTAATATTATCTCAGGACAGAAAATGTAATTCTTGCGACACCTTACTAAATACCATGCTGACATGACAATATACAACACCGCAGAAATATATTGAAACATTTCATAGGTAGGGAGATCTAAAATTTTATAGAAAAAAAATATATATACAAATAATATTGCAAAATGGAATATATAATACATAACCAAGACTTGTTATTTCTTACTAATTGGGAATGCTTGAACTATTCTTATCACTATACTTCTTTCTTTAGGGAAAACAAATATAGCAGCTATATATACCGAAATAGCGATAAGTAAATAAATAATTGTTTGAATTGCATTCACAAAAGGTGGTAATAATTTTATAATAATGATCATTAAAAGAGCGCCAATTGATGATGGAAGTATGTTTATTAATACAGAATGGATTCTGATTTTTCCAACCCATCTAAGGACGATAAAACCGGAAATAATACCACCAAACATTGACAGTGTCCTCATTATACTCAAATATATATAGCCATCGTTCACAGTCCAGTAAACACAGACAAAAATAACTAACATCATAAATAGCTGCCGGTAAACAGAGATTTTGGGCTTACCCAAAGAGCGGCACACTTCACTACTGTAATCTGAAATCAATACCTTAAAGGGAAGGAGAAGTGAAAAACAACCGATAAAAAAAGAAGTTTCTAGCCATTGCTCTCCCAACAACACATTTGTCACAAACTCATTGAAAATATATATTGCCGTTCCTAAAGGAATCAGAATTATGGAAACATACTTTTGATACTTAAAAAACATTTTGGAGTATTCTTCTGGGAAATCTTGCAATCTTGAAAGTGAAGAAAAAAGTACTGGGGTTGTTGCTGCTACAACCAGGGCCATGATGCTATTTACGGTTGTCATAGAGGTCCTGTAAAGACCTAAATAATGTGAACTCAAGAAGCTACTTACAATAAAAACATCGACATATCCTGTAGCCCATATAGTTATTGATTCTACTATAGTCCATATAGTGAAAGAAAGCATTTGATTCAGCTTGTCAAATGAATAATAGAAAGTAGGCCTCCATGGTGACTTAATAGTTAAAACAATTGCATTCGCCAAATCTCTTGACAGCATTCCAAAAACCAACGACCAATAACTATGTGTCCAAGAGGCCAGTGGGATAGTTACTATTATTGGTATCAGTATGCCTATCAGACGAACATGAAAAAGACTTTTGAAATCCAGCTCACGTTTAAAGATTGCCATTTGTATGCTTGAGAACGCTGCCAGTGGAATGCTAGCACATGATATAATTATCACATCTGCATGTCCTTCATTACCTACAATTTTCGCAATCGGAGCAGAAAATACTATTATGACTCCCCATATAACAACAGAAAGAAGAAAATTAGTCCAAAAAGCAATCGTTGTTGATTTATATAAATCTTCTTTTGACGAAAACTGCTTTTGTATCAAATACTTTTGAAATCCTGCGTCGGTAAATATCTCTGCAAAACTAATTATTAATTGTACGGTGACAATAACGCCAAATGCAGATGGTGTCAACAACCTCGCCAACACCATTGAAGTGATTGGAGCTACCAGTTTTGCCGCCAGCTCTGTTATTGCCGCCCATTTGGTTGCGGAATTAGTTTTTGCTTCTATGTCGTTATTCATTATTATACAGTATCAGAACACTTTCACTCTCTTAGTATTATTTCCATCCTTAATCATATAAGATAAGGATTGAAGTCCGTTATTGCCAGGATATGCTATTATTTTCAATGATGTTCCATCGTTGAAATACACAATATAATTGTTCCTATGTTGATAAATGCTCTTAATTATTGAACTCTCTCCTGCTTTCAATGGAAAAAGAAGATATGGCTCAATCCATAGTCCAGATACTTTTCTTTTATAGATTGGTGTTGACACAGGCCTGCACGTATAGGAATTATGCCCGTTCGTCGGCTCATGTACCCAACCTTGTTTCTCTGGTTTATTTTGTCCTTTAATTATTTCAACATCCAAGTTCTCATTCCGAAGAGGAGCAATCTGAAGAACGGCTTTGCCTGGATTAACCGCTGTTATGGAATTTATAGACTTGTCTTTTATTGCATCTTGTGCATCTAAATGGAACATGGTTTCGTATGAATGTATGACCTTATCCTTAGGGAAGTATACATCAAACAATAACCAGTATCTATTTTTTACAAATAGTAATGCTCTATATTGAGTGACAGTTGTCTCTTGATTATTGCCAAAGCCTTCAGAGTACCATCCCTCCCCAAAATCAAAATTATCATTTGAAATCCATCGATTATTTAAGGGTGAATTGGAATATGTTATATTGTCTTGTTTATAATTCAGTCCTCTGTTCTGGTTCTTACCGTCAATTCTTGTCACATTATGGGCACTAGCAGATGTAAAATATTTTCTCCATTCTGAAGTATCATAAGGATAATTACCACCTTCTGTTAATAAACTATTACCGTAACCATATATTATTAACGATAATTTGTCTTCATGGAAATGGCTAGGTGCTAATGGTCCAACTTCAAAATGAGAATATAATGCATCCTCGTCCCACCCAGAGCGCATAATATACCAACCAGCCCATGGCATCCAAACAGATTTGTAAGATGGTTCTTCCCCTTTTTCGCCTTTATTAACAATATACATGAAATCCATTCTATCAGGATAAAATTCTAATCCTTGATATAACTGAGAATCTGAATCATAAGAAAAATCGGAATCATTAACTCCAGGCAAAGCACCATTAGGCATCCTAATCTTCATATAGTATTCATAAGCTTTCTCCAACCGCTCGACAAATCCTTCCGGCAAAGATTTATTGTTTTTTTTTGCTAACTTAACAATGGTTATAATACTCCTAAGTGCTACGCCATGATAGCCTGGCGCCAACTCTTTTTGGGCACCGTCTGGATAAAACTGTCTTTCGGTTTCTTCATACAGAGATTGTGAAGCATACGTTTCCCATTTAGCTGATTCTTTAAACTCAGGAAACATGACTGCCACTTTATAGAGGCCGTTCATCTCCATTGCAAAACGATTGTTTCCCTCATCACAATGATTCAGCATCAGATGTTCTCCTTGTTCGTATATGGATTTAACGTACATCAAAACCGTCTCGTCATCAAAACTAGGAGAAGGCAGGAACCTATATAAACATTCTATCCATGCGTCTCGCATTCTGATCCCCGATTCCAATGTACGCCATCTCGAATATTCTTTATTGTACAACTCATCGGGCCTGGGATTATCAATTATCCAACTTCTTACCTGCCGTACAAATGCCTTTGCATATTTCTCGTCGCCTGTTGCCCAATATGCTTTGCCTAAGTCCATCCAGTACGGATGACGACTCAATTGCCATGTCCACTCTTTATAATATGGTTTTGTTGGATTAATAGACCAATTAATTGTTTTGCCAAAGTTATATTCGATATTGCAACTGGGTAGTATATTAGCGACTATTTTATCAGCAATGCCTATGTCATATTTAGAATTTCGTACTTTTTTATTGGAGAAGTCATGCCAGTCAAAAAACCAGACAGGATATTTCCGTGTCTTTAAATACTCTATATAATAAGTTCTTGCTAAGAAGTAGTCTTGCTTTTCTACAGCCTCCCTGACTTTTTCCAAGCCGACATAATTCAAGTTTAAACATGTGGTGAAAAAACTCTCATCACTTGTTATTGGTCCATCTTTGATATCAAATGAAATACTATGATGCAAACGCCCATTTGGAACTCTTGCTATCAAGGTGGTGGTACTATCAGTATCATTCCATAACGTTGTTACCCTTACATCAGGTGTATGCAACCTTGCGTTTATAGTTATTTTTGTAGGTGTATTACTTCTTGAAGAAATAGACACCTTCTTTATCGTATCATTAATTACAACTAAATCAATGGTGCATGGAGACTTTGCTTCAATATAATACATAGTATTAGGTACATGTTTTTTTCCTGGATATTCAAAACTTACAGAGTAAGCGCCTTGATTCCGGAAACCATATATTCCTAATAATAGGCATATGAAAAGTCCACCAAATATGAATATATTTATTTTTCTAAAAATCAACACAGGATAACTTTTCTATTGATAACTTGTGCCATATGTCAACAATTCTCACGATAAAAAAATACTCTTAAAAAAAGAGAAGCAAACACTATTATCTTTAGTCCCGTTTGAAAATATCTCTGGTATAAACCTTTTCTTTTACATCATCTAATGCACAATCATAGCGGTTGGCAATGATGGCATCGGAATGTTTCTTGAATTCATCAAGGTTGTTCACAATCTTTGAACCAAAGAAGGTTTCGCCATCTTTAAGTGTTGGCTCATAGATTATGATGTTGGCTCCTTTGGCTTTGACACGCTTCATGATGCCTTGGATAGCACTTTGGCGGAAATTGTCGGAGTTGCTCTTCATCGTGAGACGGAAAACTCCAATTGTGACTTCTTTCTCTGCACTCTGACTCCAATCGCTATTGGCAGTATAATAGCCAGCTTTTCTCAATACTTCATCGGCAATGAAGTCTTTACGAGTCCGATTGCTCTCAACAATAGCGGTCATCATGGTCTGAGGTACGTTGGCATAGTTGGCAAGCAACTGTTTGGTGTCCTTGGGTAGGCAGTAGCCACCATAGCCAAATGAAGGGTTATTGTAGTGTGTACCGATACGAGGATCAAGGCCCACACCAGAGATGATAGCCTGTGAGTCGAGACCCTTCACCTCAGCATAGGTATCAAGCTCATTAAAGTAGCTAACACGCAGTGCCAGATAGGTATTGGCAAACAGTTTCACAGCCTCAGCCTCGGTCATGCCCATGAGGAGCGTATCGATATTCTCTTTTAGTGCACCTTCCTGAAGAAGGGCTGCAAAGGTCTTCGCCTTCTCTTCTGCTTCGGGATTGCCAATGGCTGTGATAGCAGCATTCTCTTCATCCCATTTTGCATTACGGTCGGCAGGCAATATCTTTGGATAACCCACGATGATACGGCTGGGATAGAGGTTATCATAGAGGGCTCTGCTCTCACGAAGGAACTCAGGCGAGAAGAGCAGGTTGAACTTTTTGCCCGTCAATACGGGGTCAGTCAAGAACTTAAGAGCGTACTTGACATAGAGTGAGCGGCAATAGCCCACGGG
>AUXO013584131.1_pt1 | contig 12219 bp, 9 predicted proteins | sample 768731 | NCBI WGS metagenome assembly AUXO01 (sample SAMN02715735, study PRJNA202380) | gut metagenome | biome: sheep rumen | host: Ovis aries | place: New Zealand: Palmerston North | reverse complement strand
ATTTTATAGCCTCATTTTTACTCTGATTAATATACATATCATACCAAATACCGAAATTAATCATTCTCCAAACAGTAAAATCTAACTTATTACCTGCTACAACTTTATCAAAATAGTCGAGAGCCACACTGTTTATTATTCCATTAGTCTTTTCAATAGAATCCCTTATCATTGTTCTAAATTCTTCAGGATGTTCCTTTTCCCACTTTTCTTCCGGCGTTTCGAATCCAATTTTATCCATTCTCCATCTAATCTGCCTAGGTAATATATTATCCATAGCATCTCTTAACACAGCCTTTGTCTGACCTTCTCTGATTTTATAATCATCAGGAAGCGATTGTACAAATTCCACTAATCGATAATCAAGAAAAGGAAGTCTGCTTTCTACAGAATGAGCCATAGAATTCCTATCTTCATATCGAAGCAACATTGGCATATTATTATATAGCATCAAGTGCTCTGACATTTCAGATACGGACTTCGCCTTATCCTTCCCATAAAACTTTGGAAGTTCACATTCCACATCAAGTTTATCAACAGAATACCATTCAAATCCATCCATGCCGGACAACCGTTTCTGCGCTTTTCCAAGCATTTCACTTGGAAGATTAGTTTTTAGAATACCCTTTACCGCAGTTTTCCATGTGTAATTATGATACTTTCCAGCGTAATTGATCTCTTTTGCTAAACTACCCCATTTCATTTTAAAAAAAAGATTAGAATAAAACGGAGCAAAAAAACGCATATAACCGGCTAACAGCTCATCAGCACCTTGTCCATCAAGCATTACTGTTAGTTCTTTGTCACTTGCTTTTTGGAACACACACCATTGTGCATATATTGAAGTAGACCCAAAAGGCTCATCTTGATGCCATATTAGTTTATCCTTGATGCTCCATAAATCCTCAGGAGAAGGATTCACATAATACCCCTTCAACTCTCTATCTTTCAAAACATAATCTATATATTTTGACTCATCATGCGGTGTGCCTGTAGCAAGTGCAGAAACTGTCTTCTGCGAGTTCTTTTGTCCGATTTCTCCTAATAAGTCATTAACTGTACATACAATACTGGACGAATCTAAGCCACCCGAAAGACAAGAGCCAACAGATACATCCGCTCTAAGCCTTAGTCTATTAGCATCAAAAAATAGCTCTCTAAATCGATGCACTGCCTCCTCGTATGACAAATTTATCTTATCAATCTTGGGAATATACCATCTATCAATTCGGAGTGTTCCTATCGGGCAATCGATACTGCCTTCTGCATACTCACCACCTCTTATTTGATATACATCTTGGAACAAAGTCTCATTTGTATGATCTGTAAGTCCAAACTGTAAATAATCATATGCCCTCTGTCCATTTACCTCCGGTGTCCAACCTGGAAGAACTGTAAATTCTTTAATCTCAGAAGCGAAAGCAAGTATATTATTAGATTGCCAATAAAACAGTGGTTTAACACCAAATCTGTCCCTAGCTGCAAAGAATTTATGCTTATCTCTATCTACAATGACAAAAGAGAACATACCATTAAAATGATTAACACATTCTTTACCCCAGCGAACATATGAAGCCAATATCACCTCACTATCAGAGTTCGTATTAAATGATAATCCCTCCTCTTGTAATTCATTTCTGAGTTCTATAAAGTTATAAACCTCTCCGTTATATGTCAGAAAATATCTGTCATCCATATATTTCATTGGTTGATTACCATCTTTTGAAAGATCAATTATTGATAATCTCGCATGGCCCAACCATGTTCTGTCATCATTCAGACTAATAGAACTTTGATTATCCGGGCCACGATGCTTTATAGTTTTAATCATATTATCAACATGTTCTTTTTTTATTCTTTCTTCTGAAAATAGTCCTGCTATTCCACACATATGCCTTATATTACTTTCCTTCTTATATTCAAATGTTTCTAATGCACTCTTCTTGTTCAATTTTTTGCGATATATATCCATAATTGCTAATAATATATAAGAATGCTTGTCAAAACGCATCATATACTATATATGTCAAGCATTTTTTCTTTCTACTATTTTGTCTAACTTATAATCACTCTTTTAAAGAATAATACTTTTATCTATGTATTATACTTTAATACTAGAAGATATATCTTAAAAAAAAAATTAAATCAACATCCCGTCAAATAATTTCGTAATATTCTATTTAGTACGAAACACCTCAAAACTTATTGATGAAGAAATAGATTTCGTTTTTTTACTACCTCATCATATGGAATATACCAATCAATAATATGTTTCTTCCCATTTTCATAATAAAAAGCACCTGGCCACGGTTTCACTAACCCTCTTATAAGATTGTATATTCTCTCTGGTTTTTGGTTCCAGTTAAACTCACCATCATCTGGATTTCTTTTGGGGTAATACGACGCCTTAGAATCATCTTGCTTAAATGAAACAACTTGCTTATCTTCAACCATCTTCCAGAATTTAGGCAATATACTTTGAGCAGCTTTTTTTAGCTTTATGCTCAACGTAACCGCAGTATCATCTGACTGAATCAACACCCTCTTTTGAAGCACGATAGGACCAGTATCAACAGACTCTTCCATAAGATGGAGCGTCATGCCGGTCTCTTTTTCTCCATTTATCAAGACCCAATTCAATGCATTTCCACCTCGATATTGTGGAAGTAATGCACCATGTAGGTTATATATTCCCTCTGGAAATATAGATAATATCTCACTCCTCAATATTCTGTCATAGGAGTAGCAAACGGCAATATCAGCTTTTAGCGCCTTTATTTTTTCAATAAACTGATGATACTTTTCTGTTTCAGAATACTTTGGTTGCGCATATATTTTAAACCCTTTGTGATAAAGCTCATTAGCAAACTGTTTTGCAGCAGGTCTTTTATCATTATAAATAATCCCAGCTATTTTAATTCTTTTGTTTTGAGCCAATGACTCTATTAATACATCCAGACCATTTTCGTCACCAATTAGCATAGTATAAATAAATTCATTCTGCTTGTTGTCACTCTTCATACCACAATTCCCCCTCAATTTTCATATACTTCAGTGTTTTGAATGTTATTCCAAAAGATTTTTTTACATTCTTTAGGTCCGATATTAAAAAGAGCATCTAAAGTACTCAAACCAGGAACAAAAGTATTACTCTTTTGTTTATATGAGAACGGATTAAACGACTGATATTGAACTTTGATATTATTATTACTAAAAGGTCCTAAATCCATATAGTCTTTTGCTCCTATCCCAGACAAATATACATCTCCTCCTACCGCTTTTGTAAGTTGCATCATCAAATCCCCTTTCTTTGCAGTTTCATCATAAATGACGGACGATTGCATAATAGTCTTGGTGTTGATTCCAAGAATGTTTTTTATCATTTCAATACTTGCTAAGTTTATATCCATAAGCAAATTGCTATCTATATCGATTACAGAATCTATTTCTGACTTTATCTCCTGATAAAATTTACAATCTGAATAATTGTTCTGAATAAATTGATATAACTTTTCTTTCCATGGACTGTTATCATTGATTTCAATTTCATTGAACTTCTTATCCCTATGTCCCTTCCTCTTTATTCCAACAGAAACATTTGCCTTTTCACCATTTTCCAATAAATAAGTTCTCTGAGATGGGCCTCTGTCAGCAAGCTGCACTTTGTCCAAATAAATAAAACAATCACTTTTAGCCATCTTGTTAAAATACCCAAACCATGGGAAAAAATTTATCTGATGTATACCTATTCTCATAATATTTCTCCTCCTCGAAAATAACCAGGTTTTATAGTGTCCAAGTACTCACAAATAGTCTGATGCTTCTTCGCTTTATTATTGTCTAATATTTGATTGTCTGTCATTTCCTGAATATCTTTATACCATATTGGATGTGTTAAAATCTGCAACTTCTCATATTTTCGATTTTCAATATACTCTTCTAATGGCTCTCTCCAACGCATCATGCTATCAGACACATATTTATAACCTGAATAAAAGTATGGATCATAGGCGTTCCATACGCCCATGTCTTCAAGAAAATCCAAATGTACTCCAAGGAAATCCCGTCTCGGAATATGCCACGAAAGACTTTTTACTTTGATGTCTAACGCTTTCTCAAGGAGACATATTTCTCTCTTTATCATCCCTCTAATTTTCTTCACTGACACATCCTTGTCATATGCTGTTATATCAAAATGAAGTCCAATTTCATGTCCCAACCCCAGTATATTCTTTGCACTTTCTATATTTTTACCTGTAAGAAGATTATAATATTCTGAAGTTATAAGAACAAAATAGGTAGACTTAATACCTACTTCATTCTCTATCTCAGCCATTTTTAATGCTTCCTGCAAATCCACATCAACATCATGTCGGATAATCGCTGGTCGAGTTACATCTTCAGATACATCACAAAATCTGATAGGTGCATAACCATGAGCTCTAAGGCTACTCATCAGGTTTTTATATGCTAAATATGTATATTTCATAAAACACAATCTACTCCTTTCATCTCATCCACATCGTTTCAAAATGTCACCCTACTCATTAGAATAGCCACTTTCTTGAACAAAATACCACATTTTTCACATTTCATTTCTCTTAATCATATATAATCTTTCTGTTGAAAATCATCCTACTATTTCACACAATTACCTTTTATTTTTTTCTTTTTTGTGTATTCAAATGACTCTAATGTACTCATTGGTTTAATTCTATTACGATATATATCAAGCTGCACCTGGGCAACTTTACGATAATCATGATAGTCTTCTACGTATTTTCTTCCGGCTTTTCCTAATTCATTACGCAAATCACCATTTTTGACTAACACTTCTAATTCTTTTGTCAACGAATCAATTGTAGCACTAACAATAGGCATGCTTTCAGGAAATGTTTTTTTTATTCTATCCGAGATATATGCCACAACAGGCTTGCCTAGCGCCATTGCTTCAAGCGCAAAAACCCCATAAGTCTCAGCATAAAACTGATCAATAATTATATCTGCTTTTTTATATATCTCAAATGCTTCTTGCTGTGTCTTCTTCTCAACAAGAATGAATTCTATATCATATTTTTTCTTTAGTTCTTCAATACTTGCTATAACATATTTTGAACCCTTTAAAATATAATTGCTAGGAGCATGAACAATAGTAATTCGTTTCTTGTTAACCTCAGGATATAGTGGAACAAAAATATCAGGGTTCATCCGTAGAGGCGTAATGTATAAATTGTTATGTGGTATATGATTTCTTAACTCTTCATCATGTGTAATAACTGTATCAACATATTTTAGTATTCGATCGTTTGTTCTTTTAGCCCTCTTACTTCTAATTACTAGCTCATCAAGCGGATAATAATACGGTTTAACCCTATGATAAAAATATCTAATATCATCCCCATGATATTCCATTACAAACCTTTTCTTCATCAGCTTTAAAAAGGGCAAATCCAAGCCAAAAGGTAATAACGAATGACTGAAATGAAAATGAAATACATTATATTTTCTTATCGAAATAATAGCAAAAGTAAGCATTCTAAATCCTGTCATTAAAGCATAGATTGGATTTCTAAGTTTTTCTTTCTTAATGCCCATATCAATATCTACTGGATATCCAAATGGATTTCTTCTCCATACAGCCATAGTGGTATCTATTCCAATTTCTTTAAGCCCACTCACAGAATAACTCCCTTGACCTGCAACCTCGCTCATTCCATGAAGAACTCTCACTTTTTTATTATTCATAAATACTTATCCTAACTTATGATTTTTATTAGTTTCTATAACATTTCTAGCAAAAGCCAGTATAACTTTAACAATATCTCTATATACAAATACACATATTCCAACAACTAAAATCCACACTACTATTCGAATAATTAAGGATAACTCCAAAGTAACATATGCAACTACATAAGTTCCTATGCATGTAATCATAACTCTAATCATTCCATAATTACATGGATATAATTTTTCAGAAAAATAATAACTAACTATAAGACTTACTAAATATCCAATAACTGTTGTAAATGCCGCCGCGTTAAGTCCATACTCAGGAATAAAAACAAAGTTAAGAGCCAAATTGACAAGTGCTCCACATGATACTGCAATAAGTGAATACACACTCTTTTTCTTAAAAATTATTCCATATGAAACAATAGTCGACATAGCATATAACGCTTGACTATATAACATATCTCGAATGATTGTGTACGAAGACATATATGCCTCATCAGTCATATAGTATATTATCTCTTTACTAAAAATAGCTACACTAAAACAAATAAATAGCAGTAGTACAGATACTACATTAAACACATAAAAATAGTTTTTTTTAGCATCATTATCTTCCTTACTTCCAAATGCAAATGTAGTATATGCTGTATTAATAGCATTAACTATCACATTAATAATCGTTACAAATCTAGCACCTACTCCATATAATCCAACCACACTATTTCCATGATAATGCAATAAAATATACCTATCAGATAACGATAAAACCCACGCCATTAAAACTGAAGGAATTAACGGAAAAGAAAAAATCATCATTTTTTTTAATAGTTTTCCATCAAAAAATACTTTTTTAGGTCTTTCTCTCGTAAAAACAACATATAGAAATAAGCTTACTACGGAAACTAAAGACGTGCTAAGAATTAATGACATCTCAGCCAATTGCAACACACTAACAAATATTATATTAAGAACAACCATCACAAAAGAACAGATAACTGATACTAACCCAAATCTTCCCATCTTGTTTTTAAGACGTAACTCCAAAGAAAAGGGCAAATACCACAAATTAAAGGTAACTCCAAACATGGCAACCATCATTTCTAAATAGTATTTTTCATCTTCAAATAGTAGCACAGATAATGCTTTTGAGAAAAAGCTCAAAAGAATAGGAACTATGCCCAATATAAAAAAAGTAATACATAATGTGCTAAAGACCCTTTTGTCCCTATCAATATCACTCTTATCAAAATAAAAGGCACTATATGCCGAATCAAGACCAAGCACAAGCATAGGGAATAAAATTCCAGTAAATGTAGTAATTGAATCAGATACACCTAGCATTGACGGGGTAAGATTCTCAGTATAAAGCGGAAGAAGGAAAAAATTTATGGCTTTTATACAAACATTACTAATTACAAGGAAAATACTTCCTTGAACAAATAATTGAACTTTTGTTTTCCCCTTACTCATTTTACTATTCCTATTCCCTTACTTTTCTAAACGTCATTGTTTTTTCCTCTCATTATTACGATGCTTTTATTAATATCAAAAAATGAAACATTCAATACAATAATTGCAACACTAATAATTATCCATTGCCACGAATAGTTTATAAAAGAACTAGGCGAGATACAACAAATAGAATACAATACAAGCATTTCACATCCTATAATCATTTTTCTTTTACTATCACTACTAGTAGTAACATTTATTCTTTTTATCAGTTTATAAATTGTTCCAAACAAGCACACACAAAAGGCAATAAAAATAACTATTCCATACTCTACTAGTATTTCCAAGTAATAATTATGTGGATTCACTAAATTACTTCCTGATGGATGTATATAAAAATAATTTGAAAATCCGAAAGGTCCCACTCCAAGAAAATAAGTATTTATTGATGCCTTAATTGAATCTAAATACAATAGCATTCTTGAGTACAGTGAGCCTTGTCCAATTTCAGCATTTATTTGCTGTTCTTTAAAAACATGTAACAGAGGAATTTCGGTTAAAAAATCATTTGAATCTATTACTAAGATTACCAAGAATAACACAACAAACAAAATAAACAATTTAAGAAGTGATTGACTTCGTTTTTTTTGTTTATTTATGAATAATAAATAAAATGCTATTCCTACTATAAGCGCCATTATACATATATTAGCATCGTTTATATAGTTAATATAAAATGTCCCCATCAATGCCATTATTCCGATATAGTTTTTTCTTTTATACAGAACAATTGGTGCAAAACAAGACAAAAATGTACTAAAATCATTTTCACCGTAAAAAATACCAGTTGCTACATTTCGATTGCTATAATTGTCAACTGTTAAGTCATTAAAAGCAGATGTTTCAAAATGAACCCCTATTGTAATCTCAATCAATCCTATAATAACTAATAACAAATAAACATAATAAATAATATTAAAGATAAAGTTAATGTCTTCTATATCTCTTATAACAGATATTAGAATTAACAGACTAATTAAACCATTAAATAGAGACAATAACTCTATTGTTCCTTTGTGAGAATTACTATATGGTGATGAAAAAAGAAGAATTATCCCATATCCTATCCATGCTATCAACAAGCAAATCCAGCACGCATAAGTTTTTTTTTCAAAAAACACCTTATATTTTTTTAGAAGGAAAAAATAGATAAGAATACATATCAGTATTACAAATCTATACAAAGTCCATGTGAATCCAAAAATCGATGGTTTTAAACCAATCGATGGAACTAAACTAGAAAATAATATTAAAAATAATATAATTCTTTTTACTGGAATCCCAACTCCCATTATAATTTGCCTCGTGAACACCTTTTTCTATTAAATAATACTTCTTAATGTATCACTTATATATTCCACTTCTTCCATTTTAAGGTATGGATGCATAGGCAAACTAAATACCTGCTTCGAAATCTTTGAACAATATGGCAATACTACCTCACCATAGCCCAAGTTCTTATATGCAGTTTGTTGATGAAGCGGAATTGGATAATAAATCATAACTGGAATATCATTATTTTTCATTTCTTCAACAATTTTATCCCTTTCAACTTCGTCTTTTGCGAGAAGAGTATATTGTGCCCAAGCAGAATAGTACTCCTCATCAATTTCAGGAACTACAAAATCATCCTTTAATCTATCCGTATACCAATTTGCCACCTTTTGGCGAGCATCTAACTCATCTTCGAATACATCAAGCTTAGCAAGAACAACAGCCGCTTGTATAGTATCCATCCTTCCATTCATTCCAAGACGAACATTATCATAACGATTAGAACCCATTCCATGTATTCTAATTGACTTCATCTTGTCATATAGATTATCATCATCAGTAAAAATCGCCCCTCCATCACCATAACAACCAAGCGGCTTCGCAGGGAAGAAGGATGTTGCAGATACATCACCAAATGAACCATTTCGCTTACCATGTAAGTTGCCACCAAATCCTTGAGCGGCATCTTCCAAAACAAAAAGACCATACTTTTGAGCAATTGGTAATATTGCATCATAATTTGCGCTTCGCCCAAATAAATCAACAGGAACAATACCTTTAGGTGTTAGTTTTCCTTCACTAATAATACGTTCTATTTCGTATTCTAAAGATTTCACACTCATATTAAAAGTACTATCAACATCCACAAAAACAGGAGTGGCTCCAGCAATACTAATGCTTTCTGCAGATGCAAAAAATGAAAAGGACGGAACAAAAACTGCATCTTGTTTCGTCAAATCATAGGCCATAAGAGGAATTACCAAAGCATCTGTTCCACTACTACATGAAAGACAATACTTCCTACCCGCAAACTGCGCTAGTTTCTCTTCTAATTGTAAAACCTCTGGTCCCATAATATAATGTCTAGACTCAACAACACTCTTTATTCCAATATCAACTTTCTCTTTAATTACTTCATATTGTCTTCCAAGATCAATAAAATCCATTAAAATATCCCCTTCCTATTATTCAGATATAGTCATATTTTTATCAGCCTCTTCTAATACATTAAGCACACGAATTGCAGCATCTGGTCCTGAAAGAGACTCTTTCCCATCAATAATACACTGGCGAAAATGTTCAATACTATTCCCTAATGCATCTTGAACATCAAGTCGTGGTATAACCGCATCTCCATTCCTGCTCTTAACAACAAATTCCGAATATTCCATATCGTCCGTTGCTTCAACAACATCAAATCCTTTATCATATACTATCAACTTATTAAGCACATCAACATCATCATATACAACCATCTTGTTAGTTCCTGCAATGATAATCTTTCTTTCTTTAATAGGTGATACCCAATTAGCTTTAATATTAGCAATAAACGTACCATAATCTGCAGATATAAATGTAACAGAAGGTTTTGTGCTATATATTTTTTTTGCAATACATTCTACAGTTTTTACTTTTGTCCCACTCGATAAATAATCAATAATAGATAAATCATGTACACTCAAATCCCACATAGCACTTACATCATTCTTTACTTTTCCAAGATTCATTCTAGAGCAATCCATATATATAACATCACCAAGTTCACCACTATCTATTATTTCCTTAATCTTAATAATTGCGGGATGGTATATCATTATATGATCCACATGAATAGTTACATTATATCTTTTAGCAAGTTCCTTTAGTTCAATTGCTTGCGCTACATTATCTGTAAAAGGTTTCTCAACATATAGATGCTTCCCAGCTTCTATAACCTTCTTACTAAGTTCATAATGTGCGCTGGTCTCAACTGCAAGACACACCGCATCTACGGAATCATCAGAAATAACCTCATCAAAATTTGTGGTGTATATTACTTCATTGGCATATAAATCTTTTGCCAAATCAAGCCTTTTCTTCTTCAAATCGCAAATATACTTAAATTGTATTTGCTTATTCTTATATAGATTTTTAGCAACATTAGGTCCCCAATATCCATAACCAATTAAAGCAAAGTTAAGCATATACATTCCTCCTATTCTTTACATTCTCCAAAATCTCATTCCTGAAGCCTTAAGTTCATCCATTCGATATAAAGATTTGACATCAATAAGAACTTTTTCTTTATTGTTTATATCATCTTTAAATAAATGTTTCAGTTGCATAATAGACATATTTCTATATTTTTTATGTCCAACAGCAATAATAACACAATCCGCCTTTGGCACTTTATCCCAAGGCACTAGTTCAATACCATATTCATCTCTAGCAACATCTTCATCAGCCCAAGAGTCAGTTACAATTGGATTAATATCATAATCTTTTAATCTATTAATGATGTCTACAACCTTGCTATTTCTTGTGTCTGGGCAATTTTCTTTAAATGTAAGACCCATCACCACTACAGTGGCTTTCTTTGGTGCCATACCTGCTTCTATCATTTCCTTAATAGCTGCATCCGCAACAAATGCTCCCATGGAATCATTAACTTGTCGTCCATTAAGAATAATCTGACTATGATATCCAAGCTTTTCCGCTACATTTGTTAGATAATATGGGTCTACGCCTATGCAATGTCCTCCGACCAGACCGGGTTTGAATCCCAGCGCATTCCATTTTGTATTCATACCGTCAAGAACCTCATATGTATCTACGCCGAGCTTATCACAGATAATTGCAATCTCATTCATAAATGCAATATTAATATCTCTCTGACTATTCTCAACCACTTTTACAGCCTCAGCTGTCTTAATTGTTGATACTGGAAATGTTCCTGCTTTTATTACAATATCATAGACTTTCTTTATCTCATTTGCAGATTCTTCATCCATTCCGGACACAACCTTACGGATATTGGTAAGAGTATGTACCCTGTCTCCCGGATTAATTCTTTCGGGGCTGTAGCCTATCTTCCAATCCTCTCCACATTTAAGACCTGATTCCTTCTCAATTATAGGAACACACACATCTTCCGTAACACCCGGATATACGGTTGATTCAAATACAACAATTGTTCCCGGAGTAATATTCTGTCCAATCGTCTTTGAAGCCCCTTTAACAGGCTTTAAATTAGGCGTGTTATCCTCATTAACCGGTGTCGGTACTGCGACAACAATAAATTTTGCCTCTTTTAACCTAGTCGCATCAGATGTAAAGTCTACAGTTGTCTCTTTAATTGCATCTCCAACTTCATTTGTAGAATCAATTCCGTTTCTATACTCTTCTACACGTTTTTCATTGATATCAAAACCAATAACGTTAATATGCTTAGCAAACTCTACAGCAATAGGCATTCCTACATATCCAAGTCCTACAAGCGCCAACTTATCCTCCCCTGATATCAAGCCTTGATATATTTTATTAAATTCCATTAATATAAACTCCTTAAATTACTTATAAATATTGCAAGCTTCCCTCACCAAATCTTCCTACAAAATCCATTGTAGAACAATCATCTAATGGTAGCTTTACTGGTCGATGTTCAGCTGCTGATTTGTAAATTGCAAGAATCATTTCTAATGCTCTTTTTCCATCTTC
>AUXO014311584.1_pt1 | contig 12220 bp, 4 predicted proteins | sample 768731 | NCBI WGS metagenome assembly AUXO01 (sample SAMN02715735, study PRJNA202380) | gut metagenome | biome: sheep rumen | host: Ovis aries | place: New Zealand: Palmerston North | reverse complement strand
CTTGCCATTTCTGATGGTACATATTTTCCTGCTGGCGTGCCTGCCACTCAGGAGAGTTCTGTTGCATCTGTTTAAGCTGTTGGGTTGTTGGTGCTGCCATCATCTGCCTCCGGTTTATGTTTATACATATTTCTTAATTTATATAGATTGCCTACAGCTGTACTGAATCTGTCATTAAAGTCTTCAGGTAATTCATCTGAGGTAAGTAAATCATAATCCATACCTACAGCACGAGCAAGTGTACGAATATCATCAGGTGTATAACTTTCTTTATGCTCAAGACTGTCAAGTACATCATCAGGAACTTCGTAATCTGAATCAATAATCTTTGCAAACTCTTCAATTGCAAGTTTATTCTGTGCGACTATATCACACAAAAACTCGAACATCTGTCTTACAGTAATGCCACTCTGTGGATCAAGTATCATTTCTTTACCCCCGAATCATCAAGCTTGTCACCAAGTTTACGACGTGCATCTGCGTACATACCTGGTACTTTTCCAAGATTATTGTACTCAGAATCCATCATTGACTGTAAATAAGATGCACGACGTTCTGCAGCAGCCTGATATAGTCTGTTAGCTGTAATACCACCAAATAGCTCAGAAATATTATTGATACTTCTCATGAATGGTGAAGCAGCTGCAGCTGCACGCTGAGAAGGTGTAGCACCATACAAATCAACCTGGCGTTGTGAAGCAGATAAATCACCTGTGTTCTTAATAGCCTGACTAGCCGCATTTGCTAAAGCACCAACTGTACCACCAACAGCAGTAGCTACATCACCACCGATATTGCGTAACTGAATGCCACGCCAAACCTGTCGACGTTTCTCTTCATCAGTAAGTTCTTTACCATCTTTACCTTTACTAAATCTTGTCGGTGTATACATCAGTTTTTCCCAGTTAGACTGTGGATTTTCTGATAAAGGTCTAAGTTTACCTTTTAATGACTTAGCTATGCCTTCATGTTGAAGAGCAGCATCCCATAAACTGTTTAAAGCTACAGGGTCATTTTCAGCCATACTTTGAATTATACTTATAAGTTTATGTAAATCTTTTGTCTGCATCCGTTCCTCCTATTGACCATATCTCTGATAAAGTATTTCAGGATTAATTTGACTGAGCTCAGGATCAACTACAGCCGGCTGGTTCTTATACTCATCAGAATCAAATCTGTCTTCAGGTTTTGTCTTTTCAGGTACAACATATAATGGTGGCAAGCTTCTAGGTGCGCCACCCATTTTATTAGCCAGTTCATTAAACTGAGCTTCAATAGCTTTATAATTAGCCTCCTGTGTAGGAGTTATAACACCTGACCGTCTAGCTGTATTAATACCTTCAATTCTATGTATTAAGTCCTCAAGCTGTTGATTATCTGAAGCTATCTGTGTAGCGGTATCAACACTGTCTGTCTGCTGATTTGTTTCTGCCTGGTGTACAGGAGCCTGATCTTGTTCTGCATGCTCAGGTTTCTTTTCTGTTTCAGGCTGTGTTTGTACTGTAGGCTCTGATTTCTTTTCTTCTGGTTTTGCAGACTCTGGCTTCTCGGGTTTCTTTTCTTCCTTAGGCTGACCCTGTTGACCATTAGCTGTAGCAAGATTCGTAGCCTGGTTATTTAATGCTTCGTTATACCCTGAGAAATAATCAGTTCTGTTTGCATTTGTTTCATTTGCAATTGCCTGGCGCTTATGTTTATCAGCTTCTGTAAGAGCCTGACCTGCAGCCCCCATTGATTGAGACTGGTACTGTTTCTGCGCCATGATATCTGGAGTAACAGCTTCATTCTGTGAAGCTACAACAGATGCACCACCTTCTGCACCAAGTGCATTAGCATTCTGTTTCCATTTACCAGAGGCCTGTGCTGCGGCAATCTTATCAGCAAGTGTGTTGTCTGTAGCACGCTGTTTATTCCATTGTACGATTTTTGAAAGATCACCAGCTGTCTTCTGATTCTGTGCAGCTAAGGCTCTTGCACCTGCAGATTCACCTGTAGGGTCTATACCACTAAAAGGTGTTACAAAAGCAGCTACCTGTGCCGCTACAGGTGTCCAACGTGATATTGCATCACTAACAGCTTCTCTCTTAGAATTTGTTTCTGCAAGTGTTGTCTCTGCTGGTGTCTCTGCAGGTTTAAACTGTTCAGGCCGGTAATATAAATTACCATTTGCATGAGCTTCACCCTTAGCTCTTTCAATATCAGCAATGGTATTACCTGTAGACTGTTGAACTGGTGCAAGCTGTTCCTGAGTCTCTGCTGGTGTCTCTGCTGGTGTCTCTGCTGGAGGTTCATCCAGTAATCCAAGCTGTTTATAATACTCCTGTGTTTTAGGTCCACCTTTATATCCAGACTTAAAGGCTATACGTGCATCCTCTTCAGATGCTTCACCTGCCAAGAGTTTTTGTATTGCTTCTCGTACTCTAGGATCTTCCATTGCCTAATACCTCACTATTAATTGTATCACAAATATAGTTTTTGTAAATATACTAAAACTACATCTCCTTCATGCCTTTCAGGTCTTCCTGAATGACAAGAACTTCATTACGCTTTTCAGTCATTGTCTTATATTCAAGCTGTAAGCTTGATATTGCAATGTAACCGTCTGACCATATATGTAACCTTTCACGATTACCCATACCGTTATTTCCCTGATATCTGAAACTATAATAACCAAAGTTACCAGAACGTGTAAACAGTTCTTTATGTAAATATATATGAGTAGGTCTATTAAATACCTTACCACCTGGAGTCATTGTTTCAGCCATTACATTTACTGTAACATATTCATTGTCAGCATAAAGCTGTTCCATTTCAACTGTCCAAGCAAATGTAATCTCCCATTCAAACTTACAGTCTACTTCTTCCTGTACACCAAGAGGTGATGTTACAAGTAAGAATGGGTTATGTGTCCATCCTCTTACTACACCTGGCTCATGTACACGCTCAGCAATACTATTGAACTTCTTACCATATTTTCTGAATGGGTGATATTCTTCACGTGGAACCTTTACCCATTTACCTTTGTTATCTTTAATGTCTTTAAGCATGTACTGTGACCATACAAACCTATTGATGATACATCTGTTAGGTCCTTGGAACACAAGACCAGCTGGAATAGACACTGTTCTATACCATGAATCTGTGTTAAAGATAACATCTGTAGGAGGCGTAAGCTCACCACCTACTTTATTATGTCTGAATACTGGTATGACAATGTTATCTGTTTCATCAGCATCATCTTTAACTTTTTTATCAAGTCTTGTCATAGTAGCAAGACATGGCATTACAACTTCTTGGTTAATAAAGTCATAGGTTCCTGACTTAATATCACGGAATCTTTCAAGCATATCCATTACCTGAAGTGTGTTACCACCCTGATAGATGTAATACTGTCTGGTTGCCTGATTATAGAAATATGCCATAAATGGTGTTGCACCAAGATATGTAAGTCCTAATGCAGGCACAAGGTACTTAACAACCTCAAGACCTTTCTCATGGTCTACAGAACAGATGTATTCATTTGTCATACGGTAGAGCTTATCATTTATATTAAAGTCTACTGAATCAGGTACCTTATATGCACTCTGTGATGACCTGATATCAGTTGTAAGAGACGTAATGCCATCTATAACTGCAAGTTTATAAGGTGACAATGCTCTTACAATAGCTGGCAATGAACTAATTTGTTCTGTAAAAATAGGCAATGAGTAACGTTGTGTATCTTTATTTTCACCGGCAACACCTGTTCGCATACCTCGTTCTTCTGTTGTTACCTGTATATCATTAAATACTTTATCTTTAACATCTAATGACATAGAAGGTACAGCCTGGAAATTACCAAGGAACTGATTAGGCGGAAGTTTATTGCTACGCTTAAATCTATCATTAATCTGGAAACAATACTGTAATGTATAGTGTTCCTTATTCATACCAGATGAGCCAAGCCAATCTGTTATACGATAACCGTAACCATCAAATGCATGATAAGCAACTTCATCATAAGCACAGTTTAAACCAGTTATGTTTAAAGCAATAGCATCTGGTGATACTGCCCAAGGTCTCAGATATTCTGCACTGATATCCCGTTTAATTTCAACTGCAACATGAGGCGCAGCAATACCACAGAATGAATCAGTAACAACTATATTTGAATAATTACCATCAAATAACTTAGTGTCTTTACAAGATACCCAGAGTGCATCACCAGCCATAGCTGTTACAAACAGGTTCCAGTTCTTATCTATAATATAATCTTGTACTGGTGGAGGAGTAAACACAGGCTCACCTTCACCAATGTTTTCATTCTTAAACGGTACTGTAGGCATAAAGCTTTCTGTACCAATTACAAATGCTGTAGAATCTGGTAATGTTCTACGTTTCTGTAAACCTTTACACATTGCAATACTGTAAGGCACTTTACCTTCCCAGTCTTCATTCTCAAGTAAATCAGGAACTATAGTAACGTTATCAGGCTGATTAGAATAGATAGGCTTAAACTGTGTATTACCTGATGTTGCTTTAGGCATTTCAAGAGGCCAAAACTTATCTTGAAGAGTAGCTTCTACTGACTCATCTGTATATACCTTAGACTTTGCATCTGCACATGGCCACATGAAACATTCAGACTTATTACCATAAGCATGTTTACCTTCAATATCATAATTGTGACGTGACAGTTGAGCAGTAACATTAGACTTAATTCCACCAGGGAAGAACGAGTCAAGCATGTTATCAACTGTCTCAAGGCCAAGCTTTACAAGTGCTTTTGCAGCTATAAGTGCGTAACCAACACCAGCTGTTACAATTGCACCAATCCAACCTAATCCAACAACTACACCAGCACTAGGTCCACCACCCATTACATCAGCCATCTTAAACATGAAGTCTTTGAGAAGGTCAAGCACATACATTGTAGCTTTACCTTGCCATGTTGTAAGCTGTTTAAGCAACATGAACATTTGAGTCTGCTGTGCTTCAAGTTGTACAGATGTTACAGATTGTGCTGTACATTGTGCAACAAACTGCATATTAACATATCCTGGACCAGCGTAACAGTTCTGCTGAGCAGATGTACTGTAGAACATATCAAGTGTCTTTACAGCAGTTACTTCAGACTTGAGCATTGGTTTAGTAGACTGCATGTTAAATCCAGTAACTGACATAGAACCAATGTTCTGCAAGAATGCCTGGCTGAACTTTTTACCAATATCATTTACAGCTGACTGGTTCTGCAAGCTGTTTACTGTAAGGTCTCTCATTGTGTAGTCTGTAGCTGATACTACCATACTAGCAAAGATACCTAACACGTTATCCCAAGTACTATCTCTGAATGACTGTTCCTGTGGAATATGCTGTACATCAAATGACAGGTCATCTGTAACCAGAGCATCCATGTAATTTGCAGACTCATCTTCTGAAAGTCCTGCATTATCATCAGTTATCTGTGAATGTTCCTTAGAACCTTGTTTACCTATACTTGTACTATTGTAATGTACATAAGCATACTGACCGAGTGTCTGCTGCAAATAGTTAATTACATTAGTATACGGGCTTAAATACCATACCAATGGGAACATTGCATACTTAATAATCTCTTTCCATATAGGGTTCTCATCGTCACCAAAAAGATTAACAAGCTGTTTAATCTGAATACCCAGAGCATGTACAGTGTACTTAACATAAGACGGACTTGAATAAACCTGAGAATACTTATTTGTAATCGGAAGCTTTATTAGGTTACCATCTTTTAATGACACAGCCATAACTATGTCACTGAGCTCTTCAGAAATATACCACTGCTGGTTCTCATCACCTACAATACGTTCATTGAAGATGTTAAAGTCATCAAGACTAGAAAGCGTTAAATCTTCCTCTGCTTCGAGCTTGTTTACATCATGTACAGTACTATTAAACTTACCATTTGTAAAATACTTTACTGGTAACATACCACCTGTAGCATATCCATTAATACCTACACAGCCATAGCCATGTAAGATACTTACAGTATTACCAAATGCAAGTGTCCACTGATTAAAGTTTTTATCATACTGAATGCCAATATAATGTGTACCATTAATCTCTACAGCAGATAATTTACTGTCTGCAAGTAATGACGTTGACAGAATATCTGAATAAGTACACAGTGTAAATACTTCATTGCTGAAAGCAGTGTGTTCATTTAACTGTTTACCTAATGCAATATGTTTAAACTCAATAGTAAACTCACTATCAAGCTGCATACGTTCAACAGTTCTGTTATCTTTAACTACTTCAGTACTTACAAGAGGATTATAAATCTTTACCTTTATACTTGTTTCTGTTTCTGGTGAAAGTATATAAAGATAACAGTGTGCATTTCTACCACTGGCAGAACTGTAAATACAGGTATCTGCTTCGGAGGTGAGATAATCTGTGCGTTCATACTCATGAACCTTCTGCCACTTATTACCATTCCAAGGGTCAAGTTCATCAAGTTTCTTCTCAACTATAAATCTATCCTTGGTAAGTTTCATTGTATGCTCAGGGTCAATCCACCAGAAGTTTTCTGTAGCAACAGTTGAATCCCAGTGCTGTTTAACAAGCTGGTATTCACTGTCAGCCATAACACGAGCAAAGTACTTAGTCTTAGTATCCTCATTGTCGTCGCGTACATCTGTAGCAGAATAATCCAGATACTTAGGTGTACACTCTGTTGCATCATCAAAATGATTAAGGTTAACTGTAAATGGAACATTTATTCCTACAGCTGTGGATTCTGCTCCAATACGCATTGCAAAATCTGATACCTTAAAGGTTATTTCCCTTTTATTATTCTGTGAGTAACTAAGCTCTTTTACCTTTGGTGTAATACTATCTGTAGTAAGCCCTGCAAACTTATAAATACCATAATGTTTAAAGTATACGTATGAATTAATATTCTGATTTACAGACAATACATACTGTGTAAGTGTACCTTCATTCTCGTATGATACTAAGTTAACAGTAGCGCGTGCAAGTAACTTATTACCTATATACATCTCAGTAACTTTGTTGCTAGCACAGTTATACTTGAAATGATTAGCTGAGTTCTGCATATCAACAACAGATATTTCATTACCTGCAACATCATACTTAAACCAGTCACTGAGTGGCATAGGAGGTAAATGTATAACAGCAGTACCTGGTACATCAGAATTAATAACTAACTGGTTATCATCAGAATACCTTGTATCTATGTAAGGCACATTATACTGTAAGTCACTATTATATGTCAATGTCTTTGTAGCAGCTGGAGCAAGATAATCATTATTAGCTTCATTGTTATCATTATCATGATACTCATTTAACTGCAGTGTTACCACTGGCCTGTCTTGTGAGAAATCAATATTTGTAATACTAGCATATACCCAGTGTTTATTTTTATCTGATATAGTATTAATAATCTCCTTTGTCTCAGCTGTATTTAATCCATCGTATTCCCCAAGTACAAGATTATACTTATCAGATGGATCTGTATACTTAAGAAGATATACTGCTACAAGGTCTGCATCTTGTCTTATAGACATATCAGATGTACCTAAGTCATAAATAGTATCATTAAAACTTATAGTGTCGCCTGACTTAGGCTTATAAATTATATGTATCTGTCCATTATAATATGTAACAGATGAAGCGGTTAATAGCGACTTACCTGTATAGTACTTATTATTTATCTCAGGACTACTATTGTCATTACTATATTCCTGTTCTCTAGGTGACACAATAACATTATTTATGTTATTACTGTTATCATCTATAAACAACTTATTATAAAGCTGTATACCTTCTGTAAATTTAATATGATGCGAATATGTTTTACCAGCATATACAACTACATTACCTGTTTGTGAATCTATACGAGGTGGTAATACGTAACTAGAGAGTGGTGACATAAGGAACATGTTATAATCAGTAGGCAAATCTTCAGCTACACCTGCTGTATTAAATACTACAATACCTTGACAACCACCAAAAGTAGTATCATTATGATAAACAGAACTACTACCCTGAGAATTATATTTATATTTACATATAGGGAAGAATGCACCAGATAACCTTGAATCAAAATATATATCTTTTAATTCTTTTTGTGCATACATACCTGGTGTTTCAACAGGTTTATTAAAGTATGATATACCTTTTACAAGTGCAGATTCTCTTAAATCAATGCTCAACTTTGACGTGTCTGTAACTGTAATAACATCCTTAGTATGATCTACTAATAACTCACCAGTTTTAGTGTCCATAATATCAATACATAGGTTATTAATAAAATTATCACCATCAATATCAAGCACTGCGTCAAATGTACTTGCCCAATAAGGTTCTGATTGTATCTTAATATATCTGTAAGTACCATTTGCTGTTTTTGCTTGTAAATAACGTAATGTATCATTGTAATAAGTAGTATCAGGTTGAACAGGTCTTGTAAGATTAAAAGGTATATTTGACCAATAATATGGAAACAACCCAGACTTACTTAAGTCTTCAGGTATTTCTTGAATAGTTATTGCGCTCCAACTATCCCAATATATTATATCAAGTAGCTCATTGACATCTACATTACCGTCCCTTGTAACTATACCTTGTACTAATATATGTTGATTACTAGCTTCTTGACCTGGTACCGCAATATTAAATGAGTAACGCTCTACTAATTCATAAGGCTTTGCATAATATGTATTTACAGCTCTACCAGATTCCTCAGTACCTAGTACAGTATACATATTTAAAGACTTAAGTTTAAAATCTAAATGTTTACAATAATTGCTATCTGTGTAATCAACATAAGCAGTTCTGTCATCATTAGTAGGACTAGATACTGACTCTACACTTGGATCTGCACAATAAGGTGCATCACCTTTAATAATACAGAATCCGTAGCGTGGTGTAACATAACCATCACGATCACAGGTTATTGACGGCCTTGGATGTAAAGCACACAATATTATATCATTACTACCAAGTATACTGTCTGCAAAAGCAGTACTCCTACCTAATAAACAAAGAGGTATTACGAACACCTTTTTGTAGTACTGACCAGACTCATCTCCATACTGTGTACTGTCTAATTCAAAATTATGGTTTACAAGCGTAAGTCTACACTTAGGCCAGTAATCTGTAGCACAGTCATAATCAACAGGATAAACATCACTACCACCAGTAGAACTATCAGTGACATAGCTATAAGCACCATTATCATTGGCATGATAACCAGGATCAGAAAGCCTAAATGTAATTTCATAAAAGTTGTTTCGTTTAACAGTTTCACATCTGATACAGTATCTATACTTTACACCATTTACTGTACGCCAAGAGAAGGCATTACGTATAGTAAGCGCAAACTGGCGCCTCTTTAGGTTATAGTTGTCTAAGTATACAGGTGTTGTGGATGTTTGTGTAAGCTCATTAACTTCAGTCATGAGATTAAATATCATGTTACTATTAATGCCTTTACCACTAATAATAAGGGGATCACGTAATTGTACAGCGTTTAAGGATGTAATAGACATGTTTAAATCTGCCAGTCTACCCCACATAAGTTTTGTGCCAAGCTTAAAACCATCTTCACCAACACTTATATACTTACCGTCAATCAAATATTTACTAGGTGTGTTTATTTTCTCTCCACCATACACAACTTCATTATACAAGCCTACTGCAGCATATTTATAAGACATAGCAGCTGCACGAACCTGACGGTTATATACAACACCCAAATCATTAAGCATCTGACCTGGATATTTATAATATACCTGTATCATTACATCACGTGTATCATCTTCATTACCTGTGAAAGAAAAATCTTTTACAGTAGTATTAAATATAGGTACAATACATGGTGTACCATCATCCATATAATTAATAGACTCAGCTATTTCACCATTAGTGCTATATACTTTTTCACCACTATTTACTGGTAAATTATCTATAGGCAATTGTAATTCTGATAACAATGCAACATCTGGTCCATCTATACCATCATCTTTAAACTTACCATCATGTACAGTAACATCAGAATCTATATCAACATCAATAAATATTCTATAACTGTTTAATGGGTTATCACCATCTTCATTATTAAATAAATTACGTGTACCTTGTACAGACCAGGAAATATTTCTAAGCTCACTATAATATTTACTAAGTGGAATAGTATAAGTTACCGGAATACTAAAAGGCACGCTTAAACTACTCATAGGAGTATAGGTTACATTATTATAAACAAATGCATTATTGACATAATTAAGTAACTCATTACCAAGCTTCCAGGTAATATTTCTATTTACAAGATTTACGAACTTTGCAAATACATTACCTTCACTGTCAGCCAAGTCTCTAGGAACATATACTGTATCTTGCCAATTCCATCTAACTTCATTGTTATTAAGTATAGCTGTAACAGTACCATCAGCTGCACGGTCTACATATTCCATAGACAGGTTTGCTGAATGATGTGTATCAGGACTAAGTGTAGTAAAACAGTTATCCACATCAAACTCTACACCGTTCTCAGTATTATTAAAAGGTGTAAACCTTATACTGTTTCTATAATCGTGGCCTTCTACAGCATAATTAAATGATAATGTAGGTATAGGCATGAAGTCAATTTCAGCTTCCTCACACTCACGTGCATTGATACTGGCTGTATCTGTAAACCAGGCTTGAAACTGTACTGTATTACTTACAGCATCAGCATACTGTTTAAGAGTACCTCTATCGTCTGGTGTATCATTGTCATCATCATTCTGGGCTGTATGAAATGATAATACGTAAGTAGGAGTAGCATTAATCTTTGAACGGTTTACTGCAAGCCAAGTTTTTTTACTGTTAAGTGTATTATCATTTACAGAAAATATATAACCACCACCAATCTTAAAATCATACACATACCAGCCTGCTGCCCAACCATCACGTTCATAACGTAAAGACGTAGGAAGTACATGTCCCTGGAACTTCTGCCTATTATGTGCAAACTTTACATCATTTACACTGACAAGCATGTCACTAGACTTTGTATCAAGAGGTGCCTCAAGGTTAATCGAAATCTTCTGTCCGCCTTCCATATGTACTCCTACAAACTAATTTTACCTGTAGCCACTTCATTTAAGTAAGCAGCAATTAAATACTCATGAATTGTCATTGGTATAGCAATGCCAAGTGCTTCAAACTTAGGTAACAGTGCAGCTACTGCAAATGTTATCTGTCCTTTGTCCAGGAAGTATGGCACTGTGTCAAATGTAGTTTCACCTTTTATAATTTCAAGAACTGTACGCATACCTGCCTGTTGTGTATAGTCAGGCGCTTCCTGTTTAGCTTCATTTTCATCTGACATAAAGTCATTAATATGCATAGGCTTAAGGTCAATATAACTTGACTGAATAAGCTTATACATAACTTCCCAGTCAACAGCCTTACGTTCACCTTGTGCATGCTCTGGGAACTTTGCATAATATTCAATATAAGTATTAAGGATATCCTTAATAAAGTCTGCCATACCAGCGAGCTGGGCCTGGAACACAGTATCACGAGTCTGGTCTAAAGCAATTACAGCTGCAGCAGAACGCATGTTATCCATGTTGAAACTTGCCTGAGTCATACCACTAAGTTCATACATAAATGTTTTATAATCCTGAATCTCAGCAGATAACTGTGGGTCAAGTGGCGTAGGATTAATTACTGTTACAAGTGAGTCAATAGGACGTGTACTATTTACATATAATGCTTCACCTGCGCCATTAGTAATTTCCTTCATTGCAAGATCAACCTGACTGTCAAATACAGGAACAGGTCCTTTGTAGTTACGGATAAGCTGCTGGATCTTTGCAGCAATCTTATTTATCTCACGCTGTGAAGGATAAAGTAAATCAAACAGTGAAGTAGTAGTTACTTTACTGAATCCTGTGTCCCATACAAATGTATTAATAAGTACATGGTCAAATGGGTATTCTTTCTCAGGAAGTGTAACATTATTTATTACACAATATACTTTATGGTCAATACAGTTAAAATACATCTTGAAATCTACTGTATGTTTACTTCCAAGAGAATCATTTAACTTTTCAAGTAATTCACCACTTACACCTTCTTTATAAGGTTCAATATCAGCTACAGGGAAAGCATAGTCACGGTACAACATCTGCTTGACAGAGTCTTTATTAAACTGTGACTCATAGATACCAATCTCAAAGTCAGATGCCTT
>AUXO011472407.1_pt1 | contig 12223 bp, 11 predicted proteins | sample 768731 | NCBI WGS metagenome assembly AUXO01 (sample SAMN02715735, study PRJNA202380) | gut metagenome | biome: sheep rumen | host: Ovis aries | place: New Zealand: Palmerston North | reverse complement strand
CCAGCTTCAGTAATCTTCTTAGTTAATGAAGTATAATTATCATCTTTTTCAATCTTTACTTCTTTCTTATAGAACATCTGTCCTGCATCCATTTCATAAATCATTTCCATGATAGTAACACCAGTTACTTCATCTCCATTAATTAATGAACTTTGAATAGGAGATGCTCCCCTATATTTTGGAAGTAATGATCCGTGTACATTAATACATTTATATGTAGGAATATCTAAGACTTCCTGAGGAACTAATTGACCATAAGCACATGTAATAATCAAATCAGGCTTTAATTCCTTTAAAAAGTCATATTCTTTACGAATACGATGAGGTTGGAAAACAGGAATATTATGTTCTAAAGCTTCTTCTTTAACAGGAGTAGGCTTTAAAATAGCCTTTCTTCCAACAGGCTTATCTTCTTGAGAAACAACGCCTACAATGTTATATCCTTCAGTAATTAAACTATGGAGAATACTTCTAGCAATATCTGGAGTACCCATAAATACAATTCTAATATTTTTATTCATTTTATCACCAGAATCATTGTACTTAATTATATAAATTAAGTAAATATTTAAGTATAAAAACGTTGAAACAACATTCAATATATGCTATCATTGACAAGGTTAACGAAAGGAGATTTACCATGGCAAATATCAAATCACAGATTAAGAGAGCTAAAACAAATGCAAAAATAAATAAAGCAAATTCTTCATACAAAGCAGCAATGAGAACTGCAATCAAAAAAGTTAACGCAGCAGTAGTTGCAGGCAACAAAGAAGAAGCAGCAAAATTATTACCAGTTGCATTCTCTTACATCGATGCTTCAGTTTCAAAAGGCATTCAGCACAAGAACACTGCAGCAAGACAAAAAGCTTCATTACAGAACGCTGTTAATGGCTTAAACAAATAAGTCTTCTTAAACAATATAAAAATTAACCAGTCAATCGACTGGTTTTTTTGTACTCTATAATCCTTATATATAATAAAAGGTACCCTCTTTCGAGAGTACCTATTTTGCTATTTACCGTTTAATTCTTTTAAAACTTCTTCAATTCTAGCACCTTTATCATAAGTATCATCTTTGATAAATGTGATTTCAGGAACTTTGTAGATGTCCATTCTATGAGCAAGTTCACTTCTAATGAAGCCTTTTGCTTTATTTAATTGTTCAACTGCTAAGTCTACTTTCTTTAAATCTAAGTGGGAAACATAAACTTTACAATATGAATAATCATTAGTAACATCACAAGAATTGACAGATACTAATTTCATAACTGGATCTTTCATGTCAAACATGATGATATCAGAAATGTTCTTTTGAATTAGAGTAGCAATTCTTTCTTTTTTATTTGCCATATTACTTAACTGGAACCTCTCTCATTTCGTAAGCTTCGACAATGTCGCCTTCTTTGATATCATTGAAGTTCTCAATAGTAAAGCCACATTCAAATCCTTGTGCAACTTTTGCAGCATCGTCTTTAAATCTCTTTAAAGAACCAAGTTTACCAGTATAAGCAACTACACCATTTCTAATTAATCTAATTGATGAATCTCTAGCAATATAACCTTCAGTAACCATTGCACCTGCAATAGTACCAACTTTAGATGCTTTGAATAAGGATCTGATTTCTGCTTGTCCAATGACAACTTCTTCTTCCTTAGGTTTTACTAACCCCTTCATAGCAGCTTCAATTTCTTCAATTAAAGCATAGATAATTGTGTGTAATCTAATTTCAACTTTTTCTTCTTTTGCTTTTGCTCTAACTGCAGCATCAGGTCTAACGCTGAAACCATAAATTAAAGCATTTGAAGCACTTGCAAGGATAACGTCAGATAAAGTAATTGCACCAGGTGCAGATCTAATAATATTAATCTTAACGCCTTCAACATCAATCTTTTCAAGTGATGCCTTAACTGCTTCAACTGAACCTTGAACATCAGCTTTTAAGATAATGTTAATGCTCTTGAGTTCGCCTTCTTTAATCTTATTAGCAAGATCATCAAGAGACATAGCAGCAGTCTTGCTGAATTCTTTTTGTTTAACTGCTAATTGACGTTTTGTTGCAACGTCTTTTGCAACTTGTTCTTCAGCGAATGTCATGAAGTGATCACCTGCTTGAGGGACATCTTCAATACCTGTAACAACAACTGGAGTTGATGGACCTGCTGATTTTAATTCTTGCTTATATTCATTAGTCATCTTTCTAACACGGCAGAAGTAGTTACCAATGACTACGAAGTCACCCTGTTTTAAAGTACCATTTTGAATAAGTAATGTAGCTTTTGGACCTTCAGCTTTATCAAGCTGAGCTTCAACAACTGCACCAACAGCATATCTCTTAGGGTTTGCTTTTAATTCTTTTAATTCTGCAACTGCAAGTACTGTTTCGAGTAAATCATCGATACCAATATTCTTCTTAGCAGAAATTTGTTTGAAGATGACGTCTCCGCCATATTCTTCTGGAATGACACCTTCTGCCATTAATTCTTCAGTAACCTTCTGAACGTTAGCAGTTGGTTTATCAATTTTGTTAATTGCAATAATTAAAGTTACACCTGCAGCACGTGCGTGGTCGATAGCTTCTTTAGTTTGAGGCATAACACCATCATCTGCAGCAACAACAATAATTGCAATATCTGTTAATTGAGCACCTCTAGCTCTCATAGCAGTAAATGCTTCGTGACCAGGAGTATCTAAGAAAGTAATCTTCTTTCCTTTAACTTCTTTTTGGTAAGCACCAATTGCTTGAGTAATTGCGCCAGCTTCGCCAGCAGCAACATTTGAGTTACGAATTGTATCAATTAATGTAGTTTTACCATGGTCAACGTGACCCATGACAACGACTACTGGAGGTCTTTCTTCAAGATCTGCAGGATCATCAATGATTTCAATTTCTTCGAAGTTTTCAGCATCGACAATCTTTTCTTTCTTAAAGTCATAACCGTAGTTTAAACATAATTCACCGATAGTTTCATCATCGAGAGTTGAGTTTAATGTAACCATCATCTTCTTATTGAGGAATAAGTATTTGATGATATCAGATGCAGTTTGACCTAACTGTTTTGCAAGTTCGGTGACTGTAATTTCACCTGTGTAAGTGAAGACTCCACCGTTTACCTTATTTTCAGGCTGTTTAGACTTATGATTAGGATCAAACTTTGGAGCGTTTGAAAGACGGGAGTTATTGCCTTTTTTATTTTTTAAGTTTTTTGCCATTATTCTCATCCTCCTTTATTTCTTTGACAATTGCTTGGGCCATATGACTATCAGTAAAACCAAATGCTGATATTTCACTTTTTCCTAAAAGCGACCCAAGTTCTTCTTTAGAACATACTTCTAGGAATTTAATATTTAGATACGACAATTTATCTTCATACATTTTTTTTGATCGAGGTGAAGCATCCTTAGCAATAAGTACTAACTTTGCTTTCTTGTTAATGCAACTCTCTCCAAGAAGATATTTTCTTGACGCTAAAGAGAATCTAATGAATGTTTTAATTTTTTCTTGCATTAGCTTCTTTAATCATCGCTTCAAATACCTGTTCAGGAATTTCAGCTTCTAATGCTTTCTCTAAAACTTTTTTCTGTTTAGCAAGATTAATTGCATCGACATCACACTTAATGTATGCACCGTGACCATTTGCTCTAGATGAGTAATCAAAAATTACATTACCTTCAGGTGTTTTAACAACACGGAGTAATTCTGCTTTTGGGCAAAGTTCTCCGGTTGCTAAACATTTTCTCATTGGAATTTTTTTCATTTTAACGACTAGTTCTCATCATAATATGAATCGTATTCGGAATAATCGATATCGTCATCATATTTGTTATCGTCGTAATCTTCTTCTGCTTCAATTTCTTCGAGTTCTTCATCAGAATAAATTGGCATTGTATTTTCTGCTGGTTTAACAACAGGTTTCTTTTCTTCTGGTTTTTCTTCAGCAGGTTTTTCTTCTGCTTTCTTGTAAGATTTCTTAGCTGGTTGAGAAGCTTTCTTCTTTTCTTGTTCAATTTGTTTTTCAAGTTCTGCTAAAGAAACAACTGGTTTAGAAGGTTCTTTGATTTCAACTTTAATATCTTCAAATTTTTCTTCTGCAACTGGTTCTTCAGTAGCAACTTCTTCAACTGGTTCGCTAGCTTCTTCTGGAAGAGGTGCAGCAGCATTAACTTCTGCTTCTACTTCATAATCATATTCTTCTTCATCAACACGTTCTGCTGCTTGAGCTTCATGAACTGCTTTAAGATCTTCATATAATTTGAGGTTTTCTTCTTGTTCTTTTCTTGATTGTTCAAGTAAGTATTCTCTTCTCTTAGCGTTGATTAATTCTTCATCAATTGGCTTCATTTCTGCTACTGTCATATATTCTAAACCTTGAGCAGCAGCTTGTTCTGAATCGATAACATTAATCTTCCAGCCAGTTAATTTAGATGCTAAGAAAACGTTAATACCACGTTTACCAATTGTAACTCTTAAATTTTCTTTATCTACAACTGCTGTAGCTTCTTTGTGTTCTGGTTCTTGACCATCTTCACATTTTGGTAATGCTACACCGAGAACTTCACCTGGTTTTAATGCTTCTGCAATGTATAAGCCTGGGAATTCATGATATTCGATAACATCAATCTTTTCTTTACCTAATTGACCTGTAACTTTAGAAATCTTTGTTCCTCCAGGGCCAATACATGAACCAACTGGATCAACGTTAGGATCAACTGAGATAACTGAAACTTTTGTTCTTTCACCTGCATTACGTGATGCATTCTTAACAACAACTGTTCCATCATAGATTTCGTGAATTTCTTCTTCCATTAATCTAACAACGAATTCAGGGTTAGAACGTGTAATCTTTAATGTAGGTGCACCTTTATCAGATGAGATACCTTGTAAATAAACTTTGATTGTTTGACCTGTTTGGAATTGTTCATCACCAATCATTTGTTTATTGAATAATGTACCTGTTGCTTTGTTATTGAAGTTAACGATTGTGAATTGTGGTTCAACTTTTTCAACTTCACCAACAAGGATTTCATCTTTTTTATCTTCGTATTGAGCTTGCATTAATGCTCTTTCAGCTTCTTTAATCTTTGAAGCGAATGTTTCACGAACATATTTGATTTCTTTTGGTGTGAATTCGTTTAAGTCTTGTTTTAATCTTAACTGATCACCAACTTTAAGACCTTTGCCTTCTTCATAATCTTCAAGTTCATCAACAGGAACCATTGTATTATCATTAAAATCTTCTGCTGAATCATCTGCGACTACATCTTTAAGAATGAATACTTCGATGTCACCTTTGACTAAATCAAGGTTTACTTCTACCATTGTGTCTTTGTATTCACCAGTCTTGAATGGTGCTGCAAATGATGCCTTTAAAGCTTCAATTGTAGTTTCTCTTGCAATACCTTTTGCTTCTAGGTCATCAATAGCGCCTAGTAACTGTTTAAAATCTACCATGTTTACCTCCTAAAATTTAACAGCTAGATTTGCTTTAGTAATATTTGATACAGGGATTTCAACCTTCTTAGTTCTTGTCTTTACCCTGTACTGAAGAGTAATGGATGATTCATTAGCATCAATTAAATCTCCAGTGTAATCGTTCAAACCATCAATTGGATTTCTTAGTTTTACGAAGATGTATTTACCAACGTATTTAGGGAAAGTTGAGAAATCAGTGATTGGCTTTTCCGCTCCAGAAGTTGAAACGTCGAGAACGTAGTTTTCACTTATTAAATCAATTTCATCTAACTTAGCAGAAATTAAATCAGAAACCCTTACTACATCATCTAAGTTAGCGATGTCATCTTCTTTTTCGATGTAAACGACAAGATAATTTTCTCTACCTCTTCTTTCGAAATCAAAGCGATCAAGTAATAGGCCAGATTCTTTAACTACTGGTTCAATGTAAGATCTAACTTTTTGCAATAACTCTTTATCCATATGCCTCCTTCAAAAAGAAAAGTGAACCGATGGCTCACTTCGATAAATCAATGAGTTTTATATTAAACATAAGTTTAATACACCATCAAGATAACATTATTTTGCCACTTTGACAATATAATTTGGTTAAAATAATTATCTTTGATGTTAATATTAAGAAAAAATCCTATAATTAAAGTAACAAATATATCTATATTTGGTTAAGTTTTATTGAGGTATCACTTATGGCAAATTACGAAGATAACAAAATTGTCGATTACGAATCAAATACTTCTCTATACAAGATGGATGAAAAAAAAGATAAGAAACACATAGTAAAAGAAGTTTTATTTTGGGTCTTCTTCCCTATAGTATTCTTACTATTAAGTGCGATTCTTATTTTCTACATGGATTTAACAGATGGTCCACTCATCTTCTTCATTTTAATGTTACTACTCTTAGTAACGCTTGCAGTACTTCGTATCATCTTTAGAAAAAAGAAATGGTATATCGGGGTTGCCACTTGGATAGGATTTATTGTATTAAGCACTTTAATTCTAGATTTTTCTAAACCAGGTCTAGAATATAGACCTGCAGTATTAAATGCAAGTCCAGAAAAGACCGAAGTACTCTCTTTAAAAGATGGTAAAGTTCAAGGCGTTTATAACGAAGATAAATCAGTAATGGTATATGCTGGTATTCCATACGCTAAAGCACCTATTGGTGACTTAAGATGGAAAGAACCTCAAGATGTAGAGCCTTGGAATGATGTGCGAGATTGTTCATATTTTAGAGCCAAATCAATGCAAAAAACACAAGATTCAGTTACTAATAATTTAGTAGATATATATGCTCAAAAATCATGGCATCCAAATTATTTAGAGCAAAAGATTGAAATCTCATCTGAAGATTCTCTCTACGTCAATATTTGGAAACCTAATACAACTGAAACTAATTTACCTGTTCTTGTTTATATCCACGGAGGTTCATTAACTACCGGCTCTCCTTCATTTTATGCATATAATGGAGAAAATATGGCCAAAAACGGCATTATTCAAGTTAATATTTCTTATCGTCTTGGAGTATTTGGTTATCTAGCATTAGAAGAACTTCAAAATGAATCTCCTAACCATACTACTGGAAACTATGGATTACTCGATCAAATCAAAGCTCTTGAATGGATAAATGAAAATATCGAATCCTTTGGAGGAAATAAAAACAATATCACTATTGCAGGTGAATCTGCAGGTTCTTCTTCAGTAAGCGCAATATGTGCTTCTCCACTTGCAAAAGGTTTATTCCAAAAAGCTATTGGAGAATCTTCTTCAGTAGTTCTTACTACTCCTCCACATACATTTAGAACATTAGAAAGTGCTAAAGCAGTAGGAAGATCCGTCTTAACTGAATTTAATTGTAAAAATGTCAGTGAATTACGTAAGATTTCCGCGGACGAATTAGTTAATACAAAATCCACTAACTCTTCAATGACAGTTGATGGTTATGCTCTTCCTAAAACTCCATATCAACTCTATTTAGATGGAGAAGCAAGTGATGTACCATTATTAAATGGTTTTAACTCAATGGAAGCAGATGCATTCACTGTTCCAACATATTTATCTTCTGGTCAACCAAATGTTTCTAACTCTAAAGCTAGATTAATTACAGTATTTAATGATGAAGATATCGTTAATAAAATGATGGCAACTCAGTATTGGAATAACGACGAAGAAGCATTTAGATCATTTAACAATATTATTGCAACATACTGGTTTGCTCATCCTCATTATTCTTGGAGTAAAGCAATTAAAGAAAATTATTCTTCACCAGTCTACACATATTATTTTGATAAAGAAAATGGATATTATTCAGGCTACCATTCAGGTGAACTTCCATATGTATTTAATACATTAAGTCGTAATAAGAATTTAACTTTCGCATATGATGAATCTGATTACAATCTAGCAAAAACTATGAATTCAGCCTGGGCAGCATTCATTAAAACCGGTAACCCTTCAACTTCATCATTAACTTGGGAAGAATGGGACAAAGACCAAACTAACGTTATGCATTTTGGTAGCACTGTTGAAATGATGAAAGATAAATATTCTGATTTATATAAAATCTTTGAAGAATATTATTCTAAAGCTTCAGTTTAATAGTTCCCTCTTCATCAGTTCTTCTATAAGGTAAATTTAATTTTTCTAAACGTACAACCACTTCTTTATTCGGGTGGTTGTATTTATTTTTTAAGCCACAAGAAATAATACTTATTTTTGGTTTATATGTATTTAATAATTCATATGAAGATGATGTAGATGAACCATGATGCCCTAGTTTTAAGATATCTACTCTTAATTTTGGATAGTCATTAACTATCTTTTTTTCTATGTTCTTAGGTGCATCTCCCATTAACATAATCCCTTTATTATTAATTGAAGTATATAAAACTAAAGAATAATCATTTTCTTCTTTCCACATTGATGAATAAGTATTGAGATTAAAGAATTTAATATCAGTAAATGATTTTACTTTAAAATTATTTTCTTCAATTATTTCTCCTATATAAAAATGTTCTTTTAAAGATTCTAACGCTCCAAAATGGTCATAGTCATGATGAGTAATAAAGACTGCATCCAGTTTATATATTCCGTTCTTCTTAAAATAAGGAATTAATGTTTCTAAGGCAAGATCTATAGAACTAACTCCTCCAGTATCAATTAGATATGACTTACCTTTATTAACAATTAAGGTTGAATCACCTTGTCCTACATTAATAAAAGAAATATATGAACTATATTTATTTTCTATCGGTAATAAAGAAATTAATATTAATGTAGTTAATCCTCCTAAAGAATATAAAGTCTTCTTTTTTCTTTTAGTTTCAATAAAATAAATACCTAAAAATAGGAATAAATAATATAAAATAACAAGACCTATATTAAATCTAGAAGTATAGATTTTTATATTAACTTTATCAAAATTTACTAGTAAAAAATAAAAACCATTAGATAAGATTTTAAAGATTGGCCATAAAGGTATAAGAAGGCCAATTAAGCCTAAAATAAAAATTATTAAAATAAGAGGACTAATTACTAATGCAAAAGGTAATGACAATAAACAAAAATAACCATTACTAATTAGTAACAAAGGAATGAAATATAAATTGATAATAACAATATAATAAAACTTTCTTTTATCAGTTCTAAAAGTTAAGGCTCCTTCTTTAGAATACATTAGTAATAAATATAGTGGTAAAGAATAATAAAAATTAATAGATGATCCTATATTAAATCTAGAAGTATAGATTTTTATATTAACTTTATCAAAATTTACTAGTAAAAAATAAAAACCATTAGATAAGATTTTAAAGATTGGCCATAAAGGTATAAGAAGGCCAATTAAGCCTAAAATAAAAATTATTAAAATAAGAGGACTAATTACTAATGCAAAAGGTAATGACAATAAACAAAAATAACCATTACTAATTAGTAACAAAGGAATGAAATATAAATTGATAATAACAATATAATAAAACTTTCTTTTATCAGTTCTAAAAGTTAAGGCTCCCTCTTTAGAATACATTAGTAGTAAATATAATGGTAAAGAATAATAAAAATTAATAGATGAAAAATAAGATGGAAATATTAATCCTATAAAAATATAAGTTATCCCTAGCAAATCTATTTTAGATAATTTATTTTTAAAAAAATTATAATTTATAAAAACTAATATTTTTAAGAGTACTAATTTAATTAATGACAATTTATAATTTGAAATAATTAAAAAGAAAATACTAAAGAAAATACTCACTTTATTTATTGTCTTTTCTTTACATTTTATACCTACTATTTTTTCAATAATCTCAAGTAAGAAATAAACGTGGAAAGATGATATTGACAAATAATAACTAAGCGAAGAAGAATATATTAAAGACGAATAATCTTTTGATGAAGATAAATTAAATAATAAAGTCGATAGGATAGATTTAGTATTAGTATCATATAAACTTAAATTATTATTTATTAAATGTTTGATTCTAAATAACGATAAAAAATGTGGAGTAATTGATGCATTATTAATCATCTTTTTTACTCCATATGTTTTTAAATATTCATTAAAATTAAACTGACTTTCGTAATAAGTAAATGCTGCTTTTTCAACTTTTCCATCCACAGTTAAAATATCAAATACTTCATAAGTATTTAACTCGTTATAAACATAATATCTGCCGCTTATAGTTTGAAGGATGAAATAGGAATTTTTAGAAACAATTACCACTCCAAAATGTGAGTCATAACTTAAATAAATTAAAGTTAAAAGTTCTAAAGATAATCCAAGGATGAAGAATATGCATGATAATATTATACTTCTCTTTGTAGATTTACAAAAATAACTGAAAACAAAAAGCAAGACTATCCCTAGAACTTTTATATACCAATGGTTAAGAAAGCTGACTCCTAACCAAAAGTAAGCAAAGAATAATAAGAAATTCATTAATTAGACAAGATTATATAATCACGGATTTTTTCAAATGTTTTACTACCTATGCCTAATACATTTTGGATTTCTTCTAACACTTTAAATTCACCATTTGCTTCTCTATATGCAACAATTCTTTCCGCTAAAGTTTGAGACAAACCTGGAATTGAAGCAAGTTCATTTGCAGTTGCAGTATTAATATTTACTTTAGTATCTGTATCATCAATAACACAACTTTGGGTATAACCACTTACTGCAGGAACATAAATAGTAATACTTTCATTTAAAACATAATCCTCATTCACACCTCTTTTATCTGCAGAAGAAGTAAGCCCTCCTGCTTTTTCAAGTGCATCAGATAATGTTTGTCCTGGTTCTAAAGTATATGTTCCTTCTTTAATTACTTGTCCTTTTAAAGTAACTGCAATACTACCTTCATCTAATGAAGTGATGTTAGGATCATCTGAGTCATATGATTTGTTAATTTTAGGGTCCAATGTCATAAGTCCAGCGACCACAATGAACAAACCAACTATTCCTCCAATAATAACTTTTACAATTAATGCCATAAAAAAACCTCCCTTCTATTTAATCTATTAGGGAGATTTTCTAAAAATACCAAAAATTTTTTATTTAATTTCTTCAGCTGTGACTTTAAGGATTGTTACTTCGTAAGGTCTAATAGCTTTAATTTGAACTGTTTCACCAACCGCTTTACCTAAAATAGCTGCTGCTAAAGGTGATTCGTTTGAAATCTTGTGTGCGAGTGGATCTGTTTCAGTTGAACCAACAATCATATAATGAGCATCTGATAACTTGCCACCTTTGTTAACTTTTAAGTAAACATAGTAACCATTTTTAACGATGTTTGATTCACCAGTTGCATCTTCAATGAATTCAACATTGTTGATCATGTATAAGATTTCTTCAAGTCTCTTATTTAATTCAACTAATTTATGTTTGTTTGAAGTATAGTCAGCGTTTTCTGATAAGTCACCATATGATTTAGCAACTTTAACAGCTTCGTCTGTTGCTGGAATTTCTACTTCTACTAATTGTTTCTTTTCTGCGAGTAATTCTTCATAACCTTTGTGTGTTAAGAAAACTTTTTCCTGTTTTGCCATAGATTATTCTCCTTCAATTTTGAACGCCCTTAATTATATCATAATTTTGTTTAAATACTAGATATTTGATTAATTATTGTTTGTTTATTTCTCTTTTACTTCACTTTTAGTGAATACTTTATTCTCTTTGTGCACTTTTATCCATTCATTTAATGGTAATTGAGCAAGAACAACTGCACTAAAAATAATTATACAGCCAATTAATTCTGCAGTATGCATTTCTTGTTTTAATACAAAGACACCAAAGATTAATGAGAAGACACTTTCTAAGGACATAATTAATCCTGCGATAGTTTCTGGAATATATTTTTGAGTTACGTTTTGTAATGTATATCCTATTGCCGCGGAAATTACCCCAATATAGAATAAAGAAGGTGTCGCGTTTAATATCCCTTCCCAAGTAACTTGACCTTTATCCACAAATAGAGCAATTAAGCCAGAAATAATACTTGAATAGATTAATTGAACTAAGGATAAATCGACTGGATCTAGATGCTTTTCATTTACTAAATAATTAACACACATAATTTGAATAGCATAAGAAAATGCACTTCCAAATAAGATAGAATCAGACCATTCAAAAGATAGTCCTCCATCTGTACATAGCAAATAAACTCCACACATTGCAATCACTACTGCTAGATAAGTATTCCACGAACTATATTTCTTAAAGAAAAGGCTAATAATAGGAATAATTAAAATATA
>AUXO017473843.1_pt1 | contig 12224 bp, 11 predicted proteins | sample 768731 | NCBI WGS metagenome assembly AUXO01 (sample SAMN02715735, study PRJNA202380) | gut metagenome | biome: sheep rumen | host: Ovis aries | place: New Zealand: Palmerston North | reverse complement strand
TCTTCCCATCTATTACAGGAACAGATCCAGCATCCTTCGCTCTTTCTGCGTCAGCTTATCTACATCTCTTATCTCAAACCGGTTTTCATCCACATCCAATATGATAAGTCTCGTATCAGACAGCTTTGTGACAGCATTTGACCCCATATTAATTGCAAATTTGCACTCTCCCTTATCAGTCATCACATGAAAATATGCATAACCGAATTCATCCTTTATGCTGTATATTTTCTCTATAACCGGTGTAAAGTATCTAAGCTCAAGTTGCTCCATTAATATCTCTCGGGTTTCATCAGACAGCTCGTTCATATCCTCTATGATTCCTATTTCTCTGCTTTCATTACTGTATTCCCTGATAGATATATACTTATCCGCATCCGAAAAAGGAAATAGCCTTACCACCTTCACGCGGTCATAGTGAACCCCATCATAGTCCAGACTTACAAAACCGCCTTCTGTTTTCTCGAATCTATCCTTCCTGGTGATTATATGAATTGCCGTCATTTCCTCGGCCTTTTTCTCATATATATTTACTGTATTTTCTTCCATATATGCTCCCTTCATACTCCAATCAAATGTATGAGCTATACCTAAAATGCATTAAGTGCCAGTGACTTATTCTGAAGTTCTGACAGATTACGGAATATTCCATTCTCCAGCTTACTTAATTCTTCTTCAGTTCCTTCCTCAACTATTCGTCCACCATCTATAACTATCAGTCTGTCCGCATCACGAAGCGTAGAAAGTCTATGCGCTATAGAGAGTGTTGTTCTTCCCTTCACCAGAAGCTTCAGGGAATTCTGAATAGCCTTCTCTGTTTCTGTATCCACACTTGCAGTAGCCTCATCTAAGATCAGTATCTTCGGATCAGCAAGGATTGCTCTTGCTATAGATATTCTCTGCTTCTCACCTCCGGACAGATCTTTTCCTGAAGCTCCTATTATAGTGTCATAACCATCAGGAAGTTTTGATATGAAATCATGCGCACTCGCCAGCTTCGCAGCACGGATGATATCAGCTCTTGATGCATTTTCATTTCCATATGCTATATTCTTGGCTACTGAACCCATGAATATATATGTGTCCTGAGATACCATCGCTACATTTTTTCTTAAATCCTGAAGCGCCAGATCCTTCACATCAGTTCCGTCTATTTTTATGCTGCCTTCATTTACGTCATATAGTCTGGATATAAGATTAACAAGCGTAGACTTACCTGCACCTGATCTTCCAACTATTCCTAGAAGTTCTCCCTCTCTTACCTTCAGATTTATATTCTTCAGAACAGGTCTTCCTATCTGATAGCCAAATGTAACTCCATCTAATTCTATCTCTCCCCTTGGCTTATCCAGCTTTACAGGATTATCCTTCTCCCTTATCTCAGGTATAGCATCGATTATTTCAAACAGACGTTCAGCCGAATTTATACTGTCTGACCACATACGAAATACCCAGGCAAAGAAATTCATAGGTCCATTTAGCTGCATTACATATCCTACAAATGTTATAAGAACACCCAGTTCTATCTTGTCTGTTTTCAGAACAAAGAATACACCGACTATCCATATCCATATGCTGGATATTTCCATTACCAGGTTGTAAAGTATAGCGAATCTGTTTCTCAGCTTTACTATATTTATCTCAGCCTCACGCAGTTTCTGATTTGGGTGCATGAAGCGTTCTATCTCAGACTCTTCCTGACCAAACGCTTTAACTACTCTGGCTCCGGTCAGATTATCATTTGCTTTTCCTGTTACCGCCTTTTCAGCTCTGTGTCTTTTTCCTGAGAGAGTCCATAGACCAGGTCTCAGCTTCACAGTCATGAAAACAAGTAATGGAAGAAGTATGCAGGCTATAAGTGCCATCTGCCAGTTCAGTCTGTACATGACAACAAATGTAACTATAATTGTTATTCCATGCACAAATATCATCGGCAGTCCATCGATAAAGAAGTCTCTTACCCTCTCCGAATCACTCAGCACTCTCGTCATGAGACCGCCTGTCTGCTTGTTTGTATAGAAACTAAGAGATAAACGGCTCATTGCATCAAAGACATCCGTCTTGATATCTCTTACAGCCGAACTTGCTACTTTAGCCATTACGAATATCTGCAGATAATTCGACAGTCCCTGAATCACCCTGCAGCCGATCATCACGATTGCCACAAAAAGCAGTGCCAAACCATACTTCCCGGCCAGACCAAACTGTGCCAGATAGTTATCATCCTCAGCTATAACATGATCAAAGAGAACCTTACCTGTAAGATATGGCCATGCTATGCTTACTACAGCAGATACAGTATATGTTAAAACCAGTATTACTATCTGAAGCTTGTATTTCAGGAAATACGATAATGTCCTTAAAAATATCGAAGACTTCTTCTTAGAAGAAACAGCTTCTTCAGTTTCTTCCTTTTCTTCTTCAGGCGCTTCCTTTACTTCCAGACCTTTCTTCAGATTCTTTAACTGATTAACAAAAAAGGTCATCCTTTCCAGATGTCTGTTTGTAACAGCAGTAATGAAAATAGGATGGCCTTCATAGTATGATGTAAGTACATTTGTACCTATGTTATTTTCTAAGTGTAAAGATTCTAAGGTATTGATATCATATAGCGATATATCATATTCCCGAAAATCATCATCAGGTAACTCCTGATATTTGACACCCTTAAAATACTGTATATAACCATCACTTGTTTCTCTTGTCGCCACTCCAAGCTTATCCTTAGTAAAGAATGTATACCCCTCTATATACATTCCTTCTTTTGATATATCCACTGGACAGACAAGAAGTATATCGTTCGTGTTAATATGATAAGTCTTTAACTGTTCCAAGACTTTTTTTGTTAGGTTGTTCTGATTCTTTCCTGTTATCATATAAAACTCATCTCCTATAAAACTACCTGGGTTATGTCTCTGGCAGTCTCAACTATATATGTTGCACCTGCCTTTTCAAGCTCCTCTTTAGTTCCATATCCGTATAACACACCTATAGACGAAATATGGTTTGAATTTGCACCATCTATATCATAGAACCTGTCTCCAATCATAATGCATTCCTTAGCTTTACCTGAAACTTTTTCGATTGCAGCAGCAACAAGTTCATCCTTCGAATAGTTCTTATTTGATATATCCGGTCCTACAACTTCCTCAAAATACTTAAGAATATCAAAATGCTCCACTATCTTCTCTGCAAAAACCTTTGGCTTTGAAGTAACTACATATAGTTTCTTCCCGCTTTCCTTCAGCTCCTTCAGAGTTTCTTCCACACCGTCATAAAGTGGTGCATTATATAACTCTCCACCTTTATAATACTCTCTGTAATATCCGGCAGCCTTCTCTGCATCGCTGTCCGACATATTATAGAATTCCTTAAAAGCTTTTATAAGCGGTGGTCCTATGAAATTTTTAATATATTCCGGATCATCTACTTCTATTCCCATCTGATTTAGTGCATAAATAATAGAATTTATTATTCCAAATTCAGACTGTGTAAGAGTTCCGTCCAGATCAAAGAAAATATACTTAAACATATATATCACCATTCTTTATTTGACTTAATACATTTTCCTAATATATACTGTTCTTCACGAAGTTGTTTGATTATAACAAATACACTATATATATGTAAATAAAAAAATATAACTGCTTTTAATCGGAGGATATTGTCATGAGTACAAGAGCAGCAATAATAGCAATTATTATAAAGAATAATGAGTCTGCAAATAATATCAATGCACTACTTCACGAATATGGTGAATATATAATAGGAAGAATGGGAATTCCTTATCATAAAAAGAGTATTAACATCATCAGCATCGCCATAGATGCTCCACAGGATATAATCAATACCCTTGCCGGCAAGATAGGCCGCATAGATGGAGTAACAACTAAAACTGTTTATTCCCCTGAGGATTAGTAAATAAACCACTTAACAAAATGTGCAACATGCATTATAATGATACAAATCATCCTGACATCAAAACCGTTAATACGTTTGAGATGGAAGCATGAAGTGAAAATGATATAGTATACTAAGCATTTTACTATATAACTATGCACTTCCTGCCCAGGAGGTGCATTTTTGATTATAAAGGAGATAATCTATGGGACTTAATGATACTCCTTCCGGCGAACGGTTAAGAATAAGCTTCTTCGGAAAAAGAAATGCTGGTAAATCCAGTCTTGTAAATGTAATTACAAATCAGGAAATTTCTGTAGTTTCAGACACTCTGGGAACAACGACTGATCCTGTCGTAAAGTCTATGGAACTGCTTCCCTTAGGACCGGTTCTTATAACAGATACTCCCGGTTTCGATGATGAAGGTACACTGGGCTCGCTTCGTGTGAAAAGAACCCGGCAGATACTTAACAAAACAGATATCGCAGTACTCGTTACTGATGCCACACGTCCTATAGACTCATCAGAAGAAGAATTAATAAGCCTTTTTAATCAAAAGAACATTCCATTTATGGTTGCATTTAATAAATGTGATCTGTTATCTGATATAACAGCTTATGCATTTACTACTGATAAGATGAAAGGACTGTCAGAAAGTAATCAGATATATGTCAGCGCAACTGAAAAAATCAACATAAATGAACTTAAAGAAATGCTAGGTAAACTGATTCCTTCAGACGAATCCAGAGTCCGTCTTGTAGGAGATATTATATCTGAAAATCAGACTATAGTTCTGGTTATTCCTATAGATGAGTCTGCTCCCAAAGGCAGGCTGATACTGCCTCAGCAGCAGGCCATACGAGATATACTTGAAAGCGGTGCATATGCTGTCACCACCCGTGAGACTGAACTTGCAGAGCTGTTAAGTAAGATGAATCCTAAACCTGATATGGTTATAACTGACAGTCAGGCTTTTGAATTAGTAGATAAGATAACTCCGGATGACATTCCACTTACCTCTTTCTCTATACTTATGGCGAGATACAAAGGTTTTCTGGAAACTGCTGTAAAGGGTGCCAGAGCTATAGATACTCTCTCAGATGGAGATAAAGTGCTGATAAGCGAAGGCTGTACACATCATAGACAATGTGGCGACATCGGAACTGTAAAGCTTCCTAACTGGCTCAGAAAAAGAACCGGAAAAGAGCTTGTAATAGAAACATCCTCTGGAACAGATTTTCCGGAGAATCTTGAAGAATATAAGCTTATCATACACTGCGGAGGATGTATGCTATCCTCCAGGGAAATGATTTACAGGATGAAATGTGCCATAGATGCCGGAGTCCCTTTCACTAACTATGGAGTAGCCATAGCCTATATGAAGGGAATACTTGAGAGAAGTCTTAGTGTCTTTCCGGGTATGCTTTAATAGATAACTGTCAGATACATTTATATAAACAGATGGATATAATTATGATTACAAAAACTACCACAAATAACAAAGATCTAATATCCCGCCTCGAGTCTGAACACTCTCTTTCCAGAGATGAGTGGTATCAGCTGCTTGACACCTATAGTGATGAAGACAGGCTATATGCTGCTTCAAAAGCAAGGGTTCTTGCTGACACCATCTATGGCAAGGATGTTTTTATACGAGGTATTGTCGAATTCTCTAACATTTGCAAAAATAACTGTTATTACTGTGGTCTCAGAGCAGCGAATTCCAAGCTTGAAAGATACAGACTATCTGAAGAAGATATCTATGAATGCTGCCGACAGGGCTATGAATACGGTTTCAGAACATTTGTTCTCCAGAGTGGCGAAGATCTTCACTATGATACTGAGATGATATGCCGCATCGTATCAACACTTAAGAAGGATTTTCCTGAATGTGCCATAACTCTTTCTATAGGTGAAAAATCCTACGAAGAATATAAAGCATACCGCGAAGCAGGTGCCGACAGATATCTGCTTCGTCATGAAACAGCAAATCGTGCACACTACGAAAGGCTTCACCCCGAAGATATGTCCTGGGACAATCGTATGAGATGTCTTAGTGACCTTAAGAAACTGGGGTACCAGACCGGCTGCGGTATCATGATTGGTTCTCCGTATCAGACTACTGACTGCATAGTGGACGACATGCTTTTCATGGAGAAGTTTAGACCGGAAATGATTGGTCTTGGGCCATTTCTTCCACATTCGGATACTCCTTTCAAGGATATGTCCAAGGGTTCATATGAAATGACACTATTTCTTATCAGCCTCTCCCGTCTTATGCTTCCGCGTGTACTTCTCCCTGCTACTACTGCACTGGGAACCATAAGACCGAACGGTCGTGAACAGGGAATTCTCGCTGGAGCAAATGTTATCATGCCTAATCTGTCACCAGTAAAAGTACGTGATAAATATATGCTGTATGATAATAAAATATGCACCGGAGATTCCTCCAGAGAATGCAGAGGATGTATAGAAGCGAGAATGAAACATATAGGCTACAATGTAGTAATCTCTCGCGGAGACTATAAAGTGGTATAGAGTTAATAAGCATTAATGTATTGGAGTAGATAAATGATTAAATTTGCCATATATGGAAAAGGAGGAATCGGCAAATCAACCCTTTCCTCAAACTTAAGTGCTGCTTTTGCAAAGCGTGGATTTAGAGTTATGCAGATCGGATGCGATCCAAAGGCTGACTCAACCTCTCTTCTATGTCCTAAGGAAAAAATAACAACAGTTCTTGATCTTGTAAGAAGCGGTAAACCTTTTACCTTACAGGACATGGTCAAGGAAAGCTCCGCCGGAGTACTCTGTGTCGAGGCAGGCGGTCCGATTCCGGGTCTGGGATGTGCCGGTCGTGGAATTATAAATGCTCTTGAATCTCTAGAGCAAAAGGGCGCCTATGAGCTATATAAGCCCGACATAGTTATCTATGATGTACTTGGAGATGTTGTATGTGGTGGTTTCACAATGCCTATGCGTAAGGGCTACGCTGATAAGGTATATATCGTAACCTCCGGTGAGAAAATGTCTATCTACGCCGCCGCCAATATAGCTATGGCTGTGGATAATTTTAAAAAGCGTGACTACGCAAAGCTGGGTGGAATAATCCTTAACTGCCGTGGTGTAGAAAATGAAGAGGAAAATGCCGCTACACTTGCAAAGGATTTTGATACAGAGGTACTTGCCACCATTCCAAGAAGCTCTCTTTTTGAGAAAGCTGAAGCCGAAGGAAAAACCATCGTAGAGCTTTTTCCTGACAGTGATATATGTCAGAAAATGCTTTCACTCGCTGACCGTATCATGGAACTTTCAGACATTTAGGGATAAAAATGATTAAGAATTTAAAAACAAATGAAAACAGAATACCTGAACCTGTTTCCTTAAGTGATATCAGCTTTCCCTCTCCTTTCTATGAAGGTCTGCAGTATAACGCCCCTGCAAGAGGTGTATGGAATATAGTTCATACAGGAATGCTTATTCCTGAGTCACATCAGGTATATGTATGTGCCCAGGGATGCCTTCGAGGAGTTATTCTCACTGCGGCCGAGATGAATGAGATGGAGCGCATGTCGTGGGTGGCATTAAGAGAAAGCGACATGTGGAACGGTGAGATGGAGAACCGTGTAATAGATGGAACTTCTCATATAGTTGAGCAGCTTACCAGTAAACCAAGATGCGTTCTTATATATCTCAGCTGTATGCATATGTTTGAAGGCTGTGATTTTCAAATGATCACAGATGAACTTAAAGGCAGATATCCGGATATAGATTTTGTTGAATGCTATATGATTCCTACAATGCGTAAGACAATGTCACCAGATGCTATGATGAAGATCAGTCTGTACGAATCTGTAAGAAAAAGAGAGCCTGATGAAAGACTTGTCGGAATTATAGGCAATCAGCTTCCTATGGACTGCTCTTCAGATATAACTCAATTAATTAAAATGTCTGGAAGAGATACATGGGATATAACCAGCTGCAACAGCTATGAGGACTATCTGAAACTAGGAGCTGCAAGAACGCTTATTACATTTTTATCTACTAATGATACAGCGGCAAAGCAGCTGTCTGAAAGACTGGATGCTTCGCTTATTCGTATACCGCTTCGCTTTGATGAAGAAAAACTGGACCAGGGACTTCACCTTCTTGGAGAATCTCTCGATATAGATGACTCCCGGATAAATGAGTGGATAGCAAAACAAAAGGAAGCAGCTTTATCTGCTCTCACTGAAGCACATAAAGTAATCGGGAACTGTGAGATTGCCATTGATTATACCGCATTTCCTTACATCCTGGAATTAAGCGAGGTTCTTCTCAAACATGGATTCAATGTAAAGAAAATATATGCTGATAATTTCCCGGCAGACGAAAAAGATGCCTTTGACAGGCTAATCTCTGATTACCCTGAGCAGGATATAAAAATCTATCCAACTAATGAACCGGCTATGAGATATGAAGCCTCGGGAAGAGCACATTATCCTGAAGAAGCACAGGATGAAGCTTCTATTCTTGCAATCGGACAGAAGGCAGCATACTTTACAGCTTCTTCCTACTTTGTAGATATAGTTGAAGGTGGAGGAAGCTATGGCTATCAGTCTATTATAAAACTGGCACAGCTTATGATAGAAGCATTCGAGACACCTAAGGATACAAAGAAGCTTATCAGCCACAAAGGATGGGGGTGCGAGAGCTGCCTATGAATCAGACCGCGAAAATAATATCTATATACGCTGCCGATACTTCCGGCTTCTGCTCGGCATTATACGAGTATGGCGGAATGAGTGTTATACACGATGCTTCAGGTTGTAATTCTACTTATACAACCCACGATGAGCCAAGATGGTATGACATGGACAGTATGATGTATATATCCGGACTCACGGAGAGTGATGCTGTCATGGGAAATGATGAAAAATTCATTTCTGACCTCTGTCTTGCTGCTAAAGAGCTCCATCCTGAGTTCGTCGCTATATGCGCTTCTGCCCTTCCTGCTATGGTAGGAATCGATATGGAGGCTATAGCTTATGAAGTAGAAGATAGAACCGGTATACCAGCATTTGAAGTAAAGACAAATGCTATGCAGAGCTATATTACCGGTGCGGCAAATGCATTTGTAAAACTGACAAAAAGATTTGCTTCAGATGAGTCTGCTACCAGTGCTGGAAAGTCATCAGCTATCAGCGTAAATATACTTGGACTGACTCCGCTGGATTTCCCGCTTCACAGCTCTACTCAAAAGATTCGTGACTGGCTAACTGACGAAGGGCTGTCTCTAAATTCATTTGTGGGAATGGATACAAGTCTGGAAGATATAAAAAGACTCCCTCAGGGGGATGTAAGCCTTGTGGTTTCTTCTACAGGAAAGCCACTTGCAGAGTACCTTTATCAGAAATACAAGGTTCCATATGTTATTGGAACTCCTTATGGACAGGGCTTTGCAGATTATCTGGCTGATAGTATCAGGAAAGCTGCCGGAAATAAGGAAAATATAAATGCAGTTTTAATGTGCAGACAGGAAAGAAATGCTATCTCCAACAATTATTCTCATACAGATAAAACAAGAATAACTATCATTGGAGAAAGCATTTTATCAACTTCTCTCGCTGCAGCCTTATCTCTTGATAAGGCTACACAGACTCCATATGTCATCAGGGTGATTGAAAGTGTTGGAGACGGTGATATGTCTGTACTTGCACCAGAACTAAAAGATATATCCTGTAGTGAGGAATCTCTTCTGGAAGAAGAAATAAAGAATGCTGATATCATAATTGCCGATCCTCTTTTCCAACCTATCTGTCATGGAAAGCATTTTGTAAGACTTCCTCACAGAGCTTTCTCAGGAAGAACCTTCGACAGGGAAGAAAAGCAGCTGATTGGTATAAGTCTAAATGAACTTTTGAAACATACATCATAAATTATATAAAGGAAAAAATATGATTAAGATAGCTATATATGGCAAGGGCGGAATAGGTAAATCTACAGTTACCTCAAATCTATCTGCCGCACTTGCTTCACTCGGAAAAAAAGTAATACAGATTGGTTGTGATCCAAAGGCTGATTCAACTGCAAATCTGTTAAATGGCAAACCCGTAATTCCTGTTATGAATTACATGCGTGAAACTGACGAAGAACCTACTTCTCTTGAGCAGATAACCAGAGAAGGCTTTGGCGGAGTAGTCTGCATAGAAACCGGTGGACCTACACCGGGACTTGGCTGTGCCGGTCGTGGCATAATCACTACCTTCTCGCTCCTTGAGGAGCTGGAACTTTTCAAAAAGTATAAACCTGATGCCGTTCTTTATGATGTTCTGGGAGATGTTGTCTGTGGCGGATTTGCCGCTCCTATTCGTGAGGGTTATGCAGATAAAATCCTTATCGTTACTTCAGGTGAGAAAATGGCTCTATATGCAGCCAACAATATAAATAGTGCTGTAAAGAATTTTGAAGACAGAAGTTATGCAAAAGTCCGTGGCATCGTTATGAACAGAAGAAATGTTGAAGGCGAGGAGGAAAAAGTCCGCGCCTTTGCCGAGGAAGCCGGACTTGAAATAGTAGCTGATATACCAAGAACAAATGACATCATTCACTTTGAAGATATGGGAAAAACAGTAATCGAGGGTGATATCAGTCTTGAGGTAAGTAAACGCTTCCTTGACCTGGCAAAGCTTCTTATAGAAGAAGATGAGCAAAATAAATAGAAAAATGAGGATCATATGAATAAACCTTTTTATAAAACTGCAAAAGAATTATCCGAACTGGGTCTGTCAGGTCTTCCTTCTGAAATGAAAAGCTCTGACCATCTCATATACAGTTCACCTGCTACTCTATACTTCAATTCTCCCGGTGCAAAAGGCTTTGGAGTAAAACGTGCAGGACTTGCCGTACCAGAATCCGTAATGCTTCTTGTATCACCCGGCTGCTGTGGTCGAAATACTTCCCTTTTTAGAAGTGCACCTGAATACAAGGATAAATTCTTCTTCCAGCTTCTGGATGATACAGATATCGTAACAGGCAGACATCTTACTAAAATTCCTGATGCTTGTGAAGAAATACTAACTGTTCTGGATAAACGTCCCTCTGCTATCATGATATGCATAACCTGCGTAGATGCACTTCTTGGAACTGATATGGAGAGAATCTGTAAGAAAGTTACTGAAAGAACCGGTCTGCCGGCTGTTGCCTGCTATATGTATGCACTTACCCGAGAGAAGAGACTTCCACCTATGGCGGCTGTAAGAACCTCTGTTTACAGTCTTCTGGAACCCGCCGAGAAGAGAGCACGTGATATGAATATCATGGGATTCTTCACTCCGCTTTTTGATGAATCCGAGCTGTATACTCTGATGAAATCCATCGGCATACAGAATATCAGAGAATTATCCAGATGCAAAACATTTGATGAATATAAAGAAATGTCACATGCGAACTTTAATCTTGTTCTGAATCCGGAGGCCAGAGCTGCAGCCCAGGATATACAGGACAGGCTGGGCATTCCATTCATAGAGCTTTTAAGACTCTATAGACCTGACAAAATACATAACCAGTATAAGCTTCTTGGTAATGCTCTCGGAGCAGATATAGATGACAGTAAATACTATGAAAACACTCGAAAAACTATACATGGCTTTAAGGATAAGTATGGTTCTGTCAGCTTTTCTGTCGGAGAAATCCAGAATGGCGATCCTATAGAAATGGCTCTAATGCTTCTTGAGGAAGGCTTCAAAGTACCTGAAATCTTTGCAACTATAGGCGAGCTGAACTTCCGTTTCCTGAAGGCTCTGGCTGCCTTAAGTCCGGATACAAAGATATACTCCAACCTGTCTCCTACCATGATGTTCTACGAAGAAGAAAAGGTCGATATGTATATCGGTTCAGACTGTAAATACTATCATCCTGATACAGCAGGTATCGAGTGGTGTGATGATAATCAGCCTTTCGGATATGACGGTGTTATAAAGCTTTTTGAGCGACTTGATATTGAGGCTGGAAATTCTAAATAAATATTTTTATTATACATTTAAAGAAAGAGAATATATGAAGAAACTACTTAAATATCTATCTCCTTTTGCCCCGGATCAGTCCGGTGCATGTGGAGTTCTATATGAATTAGGCGGTCTCATAGTTATATGCGATGCCGGTGGCTGTGCAGGAAATATCTGCGGTTTTGATGAACCCAGATGGTTTACCAGGAAAAGTGCTGTTTTCAGTGCCGGACTCAGAGACATGGATGCGATAATGGGACGAGATGATAAACTGATAGCCAAACTAAAGTCCGCACAGGATGATCTGAACTGCAGTTTTTCTTCTATCATAGGCACTCC
>AUXO015629671.1_pt1 | contig 12224 bp, 10 predicted proteins | sample 768731 | NCBI WGS metagenome assembly AUXO01 (sample SAMN02715735, study PRJNA202380) | gut metagenome | biome: sheep rumen | host: Ovis aries | place: New Zealand: Palmerston North | reverse complement strand
TTTCTATTGACAGACCTTCAATACTGTGCTATAATTGCTACTAACAAAAATCGGAATTTGCGGAGGAAATCATTTATGAGCGGATTCAGGAAAATAATACCTGTTGTCTCGGGAATATTATTTTTGCTGGCAAATATAATTTGTGTTTCAATTGCTTGGATACTGGGAATTCATCAGTATGATTTTGGCATATCTTTTTCAGCATATGTCGGACTGTTTCGGGTGACCTCTGTTTTGTATTTCATCATAGCAACGCTCTTTGTTCCGATGCTTGCTTATTACATTACGAAAACAAAAATTAACTTGCTAAAAAGAGTAGTTTATGTGCTGATTTTGATCTGTATACTTGCGACAGCTTTTTTTCCGTTTAATACATTCAGTGATACACCGACGGCTATGACAATTAATCTGCATAACAGCTTTGCGATCGTTCTGATGCTTTTGACAACACTCTCATTCATTCTGACTTGTATTTTCACCAGAATACGGAAACGGAGAACTGTATCTGCGTTCTCGATTTTCTATGCGATCATGTTCGTTTTATTCTACTTTATCGGATTTACTCCTTTGTTTCAGACATTCTTCATTTGGGAAAATCTTTTTGTGGTTCTTCTGCTGATAGAATTGCATATGGAACAATATGAGGATAATATGGATTCATCATCTCAAAGTTAAATTCTGATTTATGCGAATAATTACAGTGAGCGAAAGCAGACTGACGGCACTGCAGAGAGTAAGCGAGTTTACGAGCGAAGCGTGGTATGCGCCGCCGCTCGCTCAGCGGCAAATTCTGATTTAGCTTAGTAACAATAAGTACTATGCCCCTGAGCACTTTGAAATGCTCAGGGGCATAACTTCTATATGAGTACTCGCCATAAGGACTGTACTTATACAAAAAAATTATATATGTATTTATCGGGAGAAAACCTTTCTGAGGGAAGGGTTCCCCCAAGACTTTTGCCCCAATAATACGCCTGAAATATCTGCATAAACGTCCCTAAAAAATCGCTTCATTATCACTTCTGTGACGGGTAGAAATAGTCCAGAAGCAGATTTACCATACGGCTGTAACTCTCTATGCCGTCCTCTACGCCGTTCATTTTCAGACTTGCATCTGCTGCCGCTTCCGACACTGTATTGACGGTCTCGGTATCAAACACTTCCTTCTGCTTATTGTCCTCCCAGTAGGTATCAGGCAGAAATCTGTACCAGTCACGCTTTACCTGTTCGGATATCTTCTCGGTATATTCCTCGGCTTCTGTTATATCGTTCTTTACTATCTGATTGCGGACATAAGCCAGTGCATCAAGAAATCCGCTGTATCTTACCTGCGGATCGTCGCTCTGAAAAGTCGCCGCAAAGGCTACAAAGCTCGCCTCGTCCTCCTGTATGAAGCCTTTCAGATGTGCGTACTCGTGACAAATGGTATCAGGAAGATTAGTCCTGACCATATCGTTATTGTAATTGGACTCCATCGAAAATGGTATGTACATGCCGAGAAGGTCCATCTGACTCATGAAATAGCTGAACTTTATCGGCTTCGGCGGAGGATAATAACCCGAAAGCTGCGGATAGGACTCCGCTGCCTTATGCATCGCCTTTTTACATTCGGTCTCGGGATCAATAGTCAGTTCAAAGCGGTCATCCTTGTCCCTCGGCACCTGCATGGCGAGTGCGTTAGTCTCATCGATGAGCATACCGTAAAGCTCCACAAGTTCGCTTCGGGTATGCTCTCCCTGCGGGAAATACCGCTCGGAAAAACGTGTACAGCCGTAAAGCATGAAGCAGTTGAGAGTCTCGGTACCGCCTATGTACGCAAGTACCCACAGGCATACCGTAAGTGCTCCGCACAAAGTACTCATCCGCTTTTTCTTTCGGACTATAAGGAGTACTATCAGCAGCGGAAGTCCGATAACAACAAGAAGTATACCGCATATTATCATTATCTCTCCAACCGAAAACGGTACCCTTCCCGAAAGCCACGCAAAGGGAGTCGAGATAACGGGGAATATATTATTCGCATAGAAGTCCGCAAAAGGACGGCAAAGCCTTGCAGTGACCGTAAGAACAGCGGATATTACCAGCACTATAACAGGTATCAGATATCGTTTTTTCATAGTTCACCTCGAAAATGAATTATTTTAATTGATGAAGCAATATCATTATTATATCACACTTTTCCTGTTTGCACAATGTTATTTTTTTTCAAAAAAATCACCGCAGAGAAGCTTTATGCTCCCCTGCGGCTTTCTTTACTTCTTTTCAGTTCCGATGCTGTGGCACTGACCATGCATCGCACAGTTCTCGCAGCCGTGGCTGCATCCTGATTTTCCTGAACGCTTGTCTTTTACCATGCCGTAGATCACTGCTCCGACTATGGCAATAAGGATAAGTGCAACTATGATATTTCCCATTGCTTATCCCTCCTTAACGGGAAGCTTATGAAGCTGTTTTTACCTTGTGTGTAAGCTTTGTAGCCTCCTTGTATGGCTTAACGAGCATATAGATCATGAATGCGATGAGTGCTAATGCAACGATAAGTCCTACAATGTGTACGTTTCCTGTGAACAGGCATCCTAACTGATAGATTATGAGCGATACTGCATAAGCGAATAAGCACTGATAACCTAATGCGAAGAGAGTCCACTTAGGACTGTTCATCTCACGCTTCATAGCACCGATAGCTGCAAAGCAAGGTGCGCAGAGGAGGTTGAATGCGAGGAATGAGTAGCCTGCGAGCTTTGAAAGTCCCTCGAAGTCGAGAACGCCGAATACTCCGACAACGTCTTCCTTTGCAACAAGTCCCATAAATGTAGCAACTGTAGCAGCAGCATCGTCGAATCCGAGAGGTGCGAATATCCACTTTACAGCGTCACCGATGTGACCGAGGATAGAATCAGCAAGCTCCATATCGGGATCGAATGCAAATGCACCGCCCTCCGGCCAGCCGTGTGCTGAACCGAACCAGATGATGATGGATGAAAGAAGGATGATAGTTCCTGCCTTCTTGATGAATGACCATCCGCGCTCCCACATTGAACGGAGGATGTTGCTTACTGTAGGCATATGGTATGCAGGAAGCTCCATAACGAAAGGAGCGGGATCTCCTGCGAACATCTTTGTCTTCTTGAGCATGATACCTGATACTATGATAGCTGCCATACCAAGGAAGTATGCACTTGGTCCTACCCACCATGCACCGCCGAACAGTGCTATTGCGATCATGGCAATGATCGGGAGCTTGGCTCCGCATGGGATGAATGTAGTAGTCATGATAGTCATACGTCTGTCGCGCTCGTTCTCGATAGTACGCGATGCCATGATACCGGGAACGCCGCATCCTGTACCGATGAGGATCGGGATGAAGGATTTACCTGAAAGTCCGAATCTGCGGAAGATACGGTCCATAATGAATGCAACTCTTGCCATGTATCCGCATGATTCAAGGAATGCAAGGAATATGAAGAGTACGAGCATCTGCGGTACGAATCCGAGAACTGCACCGACACCTGCTACGATACCGTCAAGGATAAGGCTCTTGAGCCAGTCGCCGCATCCTATAGCATCCAGTCCCTTTTCAACAAGAACAGGAACGCCCGGTACCCATGTGCCGTAATCAGCAGGATCGGGAGCTGTGAACTCACCTTCCTCGTCGAGTGCCTCACCGAGAGCAGCGTCTATATCGTAAACTGCGCCGCCGTTTTCCTCGTTCTTGTAGAACTCGTCAACGTAGCTGCCGTAAGCTTCCTCGAATGCGCCGAAGTCAGCGTCCTCGACAGCGCCCTGAAGCTTTTCTGCGCCCTTGATGTCGGAGTCGGCAGCAGCAGCATCAACTATTGCCTTTACATCATCTGTGAACACGAATTCATTTGCCCACTTGTCGACCTCGTCGTCATAATCACCGCTCATGCCGAACAGGTGGAAACCGTCTCCGAAGAGTCCGTCATTAGCCCAGTCTGTGGCCCATCCGCCGACTGTTGTAACCGAGATTAAGTATACAACGATCATGATAAGGGCGAATATCGGAAGTCCGAGCCAGCGGTTAGTAACTACCTTGTCTATCTTATCCGAAAGGGAGAGCTTACCGGCACTTTTCTTCTTGTAGCTTCCCTTGATGAGCTTTGTTATGTACTCATAGCGCTCGTTTGTGATAATGGACTCTGCATCGTCGTCCATTTCTTTTTCAACAGCAGCGATATATTCCTCGATATGCTTCTTGACATCTGCGGAGATATTAAGCTGTTCAAGCACCTTTTCATCACGCTCGAAGAGCTTTACTGCATACCATCTCTGCTGCTCCTCGGGCATATCGTGTACTGCTGCTTCCTCGATGTGAGCGATAGTATGCTCAACCGGTCCCGAGAATGTGTGCTTCGGAACGGTCTTGCCGTCCTTTGCAGCGGCTATCGCAGCCTCGGCAGCTTCTGTTATACCGTCACCCTTAAGTGCCGATATCTCTACTATCTTGCAGCCAAGAGACTTTGACAGCTCGGAAATATTGATCTTATCTCCGTTCTTCTTTACAACGTCCATCATGTTGACAGCTATTACCATTGGTATGCCAAGTTCTGTAAGCTGTGTTGTAAGATAGAGGTTTCTTTCAAGGTTTGTACCGTCGATTATATTAAGTACCGCATCAGGACGTTCACCGATAAGGTAATTTCTTGCAACTACCTCTTCAAGGGTGTACGGTGAAAGCGAATAGATACCGGGAAGGTCAGTGATGATAACATCATCATGCTTCTTAAGTTTACCCTCTTTTTTCTCTACAGTAACTCCGGGCCAGTTACCTACGAACTGGTTTGAACCCGTGAGTGAATTGAAGAGAGTTGTTTTACCGCAGTTAGGGTTACCTGCGAGAGCTATCCTCATACTCATTTGAACATTTCCTCACTTTCAGGCTGCTATTAAATTGTGTTAATACCAACAAACTATTTTACAGTTATTTTCTCGGCGTCTTCCTTTCGTATCGAAAGTTCATAGCCTCTGACAGTTACTTCGATAGGATCTCCAAGCGGAGCGACCTTTCTTACAGTTACATTAACGCCCTTAGTGATACCCATATCCATAATGCGGCGTTTTACTGCGCCTTCGCCGTTAAGCTTGACTACAGTAACAGTATCTCCGATCTTAACTTCCTTCAGATTCATTCTTTTCTCCTCCTCACACCATGATCTTCTGCGCCATTTCACGGCTTATAGCGACTCTTGCTTCTTTAACATTGACGATCAGGTTGCCGTCCACAGTATTAACTACACGGACCTTACCGCCTGCAACGAAGCCAAGATTCTCAAGGTGTTTCTTCACTTCCGGAGTTCCTCCGACTTTTATGATCGTAAGCTCGCTTCCGATCTCAGCAAACGATAACGGCATCATATTTTCCTCCTTATACCGCAAATAAATGGTCTATTATACGTTAGATTTTTCTAACTAAACTCATTATATATCAGAAGTGACCGCATGTCAATTGATAAAAACGAACGTCGGACAACTTTGTTGAAAACTGATTTTTGTTAGCAACTTCTAACTATAAAATTTGTATATTTTCACCATAGGAAAAGTCGGATAAATATATTAAAAAACTGCCTCGCTTCATATTGATAAGCAGGCAGAAAAAACGAAAAAAATCGGGAGAAGCCTTTCCTCAGAAAGGTTTCCCCCGAAACGATGTTTATTTCACGTACTGTGCAAGTCCTGTTATGCCCTGATCCTTAACGTCCTTTGCAACGATACCTGCTATGATATCTGCACCCTTTTCACAGAAGTGAGTTCCGTCAGTTGAACCCGAAACTGCACCCATAAGGTGATAGGACTTAGCTGTATCATAACCTACAGCATTATAGTGGTTCACCATAAGAGTGTTGAGGTCGATACAAGGAACGTTGTATTTTCTCGAAAGTCCCTTGCAGGCATCAATGTAGTTGGTGTAGCTGTTAACGAATCTGCCGTTTGAATAAGCCTTCATTCCAAGCGTAGTCGTTACAAGTATCGGAGTTGCACCTTTTTCCTTTGTATCCTTGATGTACTGCGTCATATACCACTCGTATGAACCGCTTGAAGGATTATCGACATTTCCGCATGTAGGAGCATATCTGTCAGCATTGTTCGCACCTGCATCATTGATAGCGAACTGTATCATTACAAAGTCGCCGCTCTTGAGGCTATCTGCGATAGTCTTCCATCTGCCTTCCTCATAGAACTTTCTGGAGCTTCGTCCTGCAATGGACTGATTAGAAACGCTTACATTATCAGTGAAGTAATTACCAAGATAGTATCCCCAACCCTGCTGCGGCTTGTATCTCTCACCGTAGGTCTGTACCGTAGAGTCACCTGCAAGATAAACTACAGGCTTATCCGAAACAGGTGTTGCAGGTTCCTGTGAAGGCTGATATATCTCAGCGTAAGGCTCATCGGTCAGATTGAGTGTGATATAATCCAGGTTAGGTCCGCCCTCGGATGTTGCAGACTCGAACTTTATGCTGTTATTGCCTGCCTTAAGAGGAAGAACTATTCCGAACTCGTTCCACTGTGTCCACGCACTTGTGGAAGGGAACGGCTGCATCCAGTAAGCATTGGTATCACCGTTTACAATGACCTTCATGCTTCTGTCGTTTGCTGAACCGTTGGCAAAGCGGATATGTGTCATGTAGTTGCCCTCTGTAGGAGCATCTACGCTGAATGTTACGCTTGAACCAAGTGCATTATCAAGATTAAGATAGCCTCTCTGATCGGTGTATCCTTCATTGGTGGTCTCGGTCATACCGCTGTCCCACTGCTGATCTATCGCAAGATACATCTTCTCGGAAGGTTCCTGAGGCGGTTCTGTTGCAAGCTCTGTAGGTGCGGGGATATCCTCTTCCACAGGCAGTTCACGTATTCCTGCATCTACCTGCTGTATGTACAGTGCATCAGCTGCGGTGAGACCGTCGCTGAAAATATCGCCGTTTATTATGCCCTGCTCGGTAAGACTGTATTTTTTTGCGTTAGCTATGTACTGGAGGATAGCAAGAGCATCGGGAAGCCCTACATCTCCGTCCTCGTTTGCATCTCCGACTACTCTGCGCTGCTTTGGCGGAGCCTGTGTCGGCGGCTCGGTAGGTGCTTCGGTGGGCGCTTCAGTTGGCACGATAACAGGTGCTGAGCCGTAATCGGTCTTTTCAAGTATCCATTTCTGACAGTTGTGACCGTTTACCTCCCACTGCTGTACATTTGCGCCGTTATCTGTAAGCGCATTGATTATCTCGACTGCACTTGCATCCCTTGAAGCACGTGTAAGCATAGTTACCGTACCGTCACCGTTGTCAAGGAGCTTGAAATACTGTGTGCTGTAGCCATTGGAGGTACGGATAGCAATATTTGTGCCATTGTCCTTGCTTCCGTCCGTAACATCAAGCATATAGGTAGCTCCGTCTCCTACATTCGAGTATACCCAGTAGTAATCACCAACCGCCTGTTTGAATGTCCATGTATTGTTTGCAGAGGGACCTGAAGCTCCCCACTGCTGTACGTTAGTGCCTTCTTCAGCCTTTCCGTCCGCAACGTCCATATAAAGTCCGCTGTTGACGTTTTTTATCATGTAGCTGACGCCTGCCTCGGGAGCTATGAACTGCTGCTGAGGCGGTTCTGTTGCAGGCTGTGAGGAGGATGAGCCGAGCTCCAGCATAGAAGCCATTATCTCCGCTATTTTCTTGGCGCCCTTCATGCTCTGATGAAGGTCATCATTATCACCGTTTGCCTGTATAGCATAGTATGAAGCCATTCCTTCATATCCGACCGAGAAGCCGAAATCCTGCCACTTGTTGAACAGGTCCAGCACCTTTACATCCTGTGCGGCACCGATACTGTCAAGCTCACCGCCGAACCAGCGTCCCGGAAGCTTTGAACTGCGCTGGAAATCGCCTCGGCGTCCCTGCTGCTTTACAAGGATAACTTCCATTCCCTTTGCCTTTGCACGTTTTACCATATCGGTAACTACATTGTTATATTCTGTGGCATTGGAGTAGTTGATATCGTTGATGCCTATGGAGATAATGTATATATCACCCGGTTTACCGTAGTATTCTATCGCATCGAACTGTCCTGCATCGACAAATCCCTTTGCGTACTGACCGCTTGCTGCCATGTTCCTTACTTCATACTTCTTATCAGTGAGGTAGTCTTTGAGGAACTGTCCCCAGCCGTGCTGAGCAGTATCGGCAGTGTTATAGTAGTTGCATACGGTAGAATCACCGCAGAGCCAGATAGTCGGCTTCATTGTTGCATCCGAGGATATCTGCTTTATCTCCAGAGCGCTCATTGTGTAGGCATAGCCGTCTTTTCCTGGAACCGCCTGTATATTGAGCTGACCGTCAGTTATCGGTATCTGGAAGGTCTCGGAGCAGTTGTTGCCCGTAAGGTTTATGAGCTGGAGCATTCCCTCCGCTCTTACGCTTGTACGGTTCGTATTTCCGAGTATCACCGTTACCTGATACAGTCCGTTGGGAAGGTCCACATTGAAGGTATTACCCTTGCCCGTATCCTTGAACTGCACCGCATCACTCAGCGCTCCGCCGCCTGAAGCTCCCACGTTGGACATGTTATACGTCTGTGCAAAGCCGTAGCCTTTTCCTGCGTTATAGCCGTCCGAAGCCGAAACGCCTGTGTAGCCTCCTGCGGTACCGCCGCCTCCGAAATCGAACTTCCAGTCTGTGACCGTTGCTGCCTCAGCCGTTATCTCCACATTCGTCGGAGCAATCGAAGCACCTGCAAAAGCAGTGACTGCAAGTGCAGCCGAAGCAAGTCCGCTTATCATTTTTTTCAGACTCATTTTTATTCCTCCTGTTATTTTCCCCGAACCGTTCCTCACGGTTCGCTGCCTTATCCGCAAAAAAGCGCAGATACAGGCAAACTTCTATAATTCAGCAATTAAATTATATCACGATAATTTTACAAAGTCAATATATTATATGCCCATATAAGAAATTTATTTGTAACATTCTCCATGTTGATATCAGGCTGATATGCACTATAAACTCCGGCAGCGTGTCATTTCACATCACTATAATGCATACAAAGCAGAACTTACCTCATTTGTTGACAGTGATTTGACACTATGATATAATTGTTTCAACGATTAAACGATGTACAGGAGATGAAAAAGAATATGATACGAAAAGCAACAGAAAACGATTTGTCCCGAATCGCAGAAATGATCGTGGTAAACTACAGAATGAATTTTTTTCAATTCTTTCTTAACGAACCATTTTATTTTTCAGAGCTGAATGTGTTCGACGTTGCAAAGGATTTTGATGCAGACGCTCTTAAGAACACCTATGTTTACGATGACGGAGTTGTAAAAGGCATGATGCTTGTCAACGGCGATGAACTTGCGAAGCTATACGTCGAACCGCAGTTTCAGAGCTGCGGTATCGGTGCGGCATTGCTCGGATATGCCGTAAAAGAACTGAAGATCACATGGTTATGGGCATTGGAGTACAACAAGCGCGGCATCGCATTTTATAAAAGAAACGGATTCCGACTTACAGGTGAACGGTTCATCGAAGATGAATGGGTGCCGCTGTTGAAATTGTCGCTTACCACCGATATGTCCCTCAGAAAAATGAGCAAGGACTCCTCTGACAAAGAAACGCTTGACAGGATCAACGAAACCGCTTTTGCAGAAGAGCAGACAACTTCTATCAATGATCTGTTTGCGTCCGATAAAGGCGACCTTGATATATTAGGCATCTATCATATGGATAAACTCGTCGGTTTTTTCTCCGTCAGAAGATATAAATCGCTTGCTTATCTTGGCTATTTTGCAATAGCGCCCGAACACCGCTGCAAAGGTTACGGCAGCAGAGCGTTCAACCTCCTGAAGGACTATTACGGTGATAAACAGATCGTTATTGAGATCGAGTCGATACACGAGGAATGCGATAACATGGAAAACCGCATTCGCCGCAGAAACTTTTACCTCAATAACGGAATGGTCTCAACAGGCTGGTATCTGTACTACGATGATGTTGAACTTGAAGTGATATGTTCGGATAAGGATTTCAGAAAAGATGAATTTGAAGAGATCACAGAACAGATACACTCGCTGTACTATGATTTCGTTCCCGAACTGTACAGAAAAAACATATAAGCATCAAACACAATGCCCCGAAACGCCTTTTAACGCTTCGGGGCACAATTTATATTTTGGTATATCAACAAAAAGCCATAGCACTTCCGATATCACATCAGAAATACTATGGCTTATGATCGCTGTAGTCAAGCTGCGGTATTATCCTTTAAAAAGCGTTCTATACCCTGAATCCCTTTGCACGAAGATCGTCTATGACATCTCCCAGTATCTCCGCATTGGTAGCTGATACAGAGTGCAGAAGGAGTATCTCTCCGCCGTGTGCAGAGTCCGAAAGCTTTTTCCTCGCCTCATCGGGGGAAGGCTGCTGATCGGTCTTCCAGTCCACATAGGCAAAGCTCCAGAATACCGTTTTGTATCCGCATTTCTGTACCGTTTCAAGGGCGTGTTCCGAGTATTCTCCGCAGGGAGGCCGAAAATACTGCATCTCGTAACCGTAGTTGTTGAGGACGTAGTTATGAAGCGACATTATTTCATCTTCTGCTTCGCTGTCCGAAAGTTTAGGAAGACTTGCATGCTTCATTCCGTGGTTTCCGAGAATATGTCCCTCATTTATCATACGTCTGACAAGGGACTCTTCCTTTTTTGCATAATCGCCTGTAAGGAAGAATATCGCCTTCACGTTCTTTTCTTTGAGGGTATCAAGTATCTTTTCGGTATAGCCGTTCTCGTAACCCTGATCGAAGGTCAGTATCACTCTGTCCGCATCAGAGGACAACGCAACTGCCCCGAGTTCACGGTATCTGTCGGTGAATTCGGCCGCTCCCACAGGACGGTTCAGACTATCTGTCTCAACGCCCTGACCGTAGCCTTTAACTGTCGTATCTGCTGCATATACTGCACCGCATGGCATTACGGCGGCAGCAAGCAGTCCTGCTGTTAAAGCAGTGTATCTCATGGGCAACAACTGCCTTTACTCTTTTTTTGCGGCATCTGCCGCAAGAGTATTATCTGCCGTTCCGTTATTATGATTCAAGTAATTATCTGACATTTCACCTGTAAAAAAATTTTCACGCCTGTATCTGCTCGGAGTAGTTCCTATCACGCTGCTGAATGCCTTTGAGAACTTGCTCCCGTTATCGTATCCGCACTCGCCTGCAATATCAAGTATACTTCTGTCCGTCTCTTTCAGCAGCTTTGCGGCTGAGAGCATTTTCTGCTTGCGGACAAATGAATATACCGACGAACCATAGACCGCACGGAAGCTGTTTTTCAGCTGTGTGGGCGAAACTCCGAAAAGCTCGGAAAGTTCGGCTATAGTCATCCTGCTGCCTGTGTTTTCGCATATATACTGCGATACCTGTTCAGCAAGCCTTATCTGCGAACGGGTACATCCTGCGATATTTTCGGGTTTTGTGTCTATGCAGGAAAGATAAAGGAGCAGCTCTATCACCTTTATTTTGGTAAATGCAGTCCTTATCCCCTCGGGGATGCTGTAAAGCTCGGTAAATATTCGCTCTGCGGTATTCGACCTGCGGAGAATCAGCGGTTCGGAGAAACGTTCTGTCAGTTCCGAAGTGCTGACGTTTATATCCTCTATCACAGATGAAAGGTTTCGCGGAGCTTTTTCGGGATCTATGAGAAGTGCCGCACCGCTGTATTTTCCGCTCTGAGGACTTATCTCATACCGTTTTTCTAAGCACATACTAACACATATATCACCTGCGGACAGACGGTATGTACGGTCACCGCATATTATATCAAGGCTTCCCTCACGGCAGTGATCTACCGACAGTACGCCGCTTTTGGCCCCGACTTTCTTATCTGTATCATACTCCGCAAAAGCCACGGAAATACCGCTGATTACTTCATTTCCGGCACGGATTCCGGAGACATATCCTCTTACGTATCCTGTTTCCGATCCGCATATATTTTCCAATGTGACCAACTCCGTAAAATAATAGTTTGCATCAGCAAACACTATATAATTATACTCCGATGTTATGGCTGTATAACAATTTGTTACCCTAAGCTAACGCATTATAAAATTATTTTTTTCTTTTTCCTGATTGAATTGCACATATATATATGGTATGATATAATGAATGCATAGCATTCATTATATTTTATTTAAACGCCCTTGCAGATACGCAGATCA
>AUXO017365667.1_pt1 | contig 12225 bp, 9 predicted proteins | sample 768731 | NCBI WGS metagenome assembly AUXO01 (sample SAMN02715735, study PRJNA202380) | gut metagenome | biome: sheep rumen | host: Ovis aries | place: New Zealand: Palmerston North | reverse complement strand
TTTACGCTTCCTGATTCGCAAGCTTTGCAGCCTGATCGGCTGTGGCAAGCGCATCGAATACCTCGTCAAGATTTCCGTTGAGAATGTCTTCGAGTCTGTAGATAGTCAGCCCTATCCTGTGGTCTGTCAGACGTCCCTGCGGATAATTGTAAGTTCTTATACGCTCAGAACGATCACCTGTGCCTACCTGCATTTTTCGTTCTGATGCTATCTTAGCGTCTTGTTCCTCCTGCATTGCCTCATAGATCCTTGATCTCAGGATCTTCATAGCTCTGTCTTTGTTTTTGTGCTGGCTTCTTTCATCCTGGCATTCTACCACTACATTAGTAGGGAGATATGTTATACGGACTGCTGATTCTGTTTTATTTATATGCTGTCCGCCTGCTCCGCTTGCGCGGAAATAGTCTATTTTAAGATCAGTTGGATTGATCTCAAGTTCAACTTCGTCTGCTTCAACGAGTACTGCAACAGTAACTGTTGAAGTGTGTATCCTTCCCTGAGATTCGGTCTCCGGGACTCTTTGTACGCGGTGTACTCCGCTTTCGTATTTCAGACGCGAATAAGCACCTTCGCCTTCAACTGAAAAGCTTATCTCTTTAAAACCGCCGAGTTCAGTGGGATTGGCATTGAGTATCTCCTGCTTCCAGCCTCTTGCTTCGGCGTACATTGAATACATGCGATAGAGTGAATTAGCGAAGAGAGAAGCTTCTTCTCCTCCTGCTCCGCCTCTGATCTCTATTATTACGTTCTTATCATCATTCGGATCCTTTGGCAGCAGGAGCACTTTGAGTTCCTGAGTGCAGCTCTCAACGGATGCCTTTGCAGTCTCAAGTTCTTCCTGTGCCATTTCCTTGAATTCTTTATCAAGGCCGCCCTCATCAAGAAGCTCTTTGGCTTCATCAAATGCCGACTTTGCCGCTTTGTATTCGCGGTATTTATCTATAATAGGTGTCATATTCTTATACTCGCGCATGAGCTGGGTATAAGTCTTATTATCACTGATAACTTCCGGATCAGACAGCTTCCGGCTTATGTCTTCATATTTCTGCTCCATTACTGCAAGCTTTTCAAACATCACGATTCTCCTTGTGTTCAGTATCAGCAGTCAGTAATGTTCATTGCTGATCTTCTCCGGCATGCGCTATTCTGCGTATGCTTTTTTCGATCTTATTTCTCGGGACTAAGAATTCGCGTGAGCATCCGACGCAGCGGAGACGAAAATCCATGCCTGCACGAATAACGTACATCTCATTGGAACCGCATGGGTGATTCTTTTTCATGGTAAGAATATCCCCCGGTCTCACATCCATTCATATCCCCTCCCATTCATGATATAAATAAAATCGTACATTGTTTATTATACTCTAAAATCAGTTTCAAATCAATATTATTGCAGTATATTTTTTTGAATTTGTGTAATAATGATAAAAACAACATCAAAAACATATTGAAGTCGAACAAAAAAGGAAGGGTTTAGTCCATGTTTTCACGAATAACAGCAGAATTCAATGATCCTGATACCGCTGAGATCGCGCTCAGAAGAGTAAAGGAAAGTGTGAGAGGTATCGTCAGGACCGGAATGTCGTATAATAAGATATCAGACAAAGCAGAAAGATTGAAGGGCGGCAGTATATATACTATTCTGCCTACAGGTCTGACTATGCAGAATTATATGACAGCAGTGATGGAATCCCCTGCTTCTGTAGATACGATCCCTGAGCCTTATCGCAGAAGAAATACGAAGGTATATATTATTTGTGCGAGTGAAAGCTGCGGAAGTGTTACAAGTATCCTGGGTTCTATGGGCGGTCTTGGGATCAAAAGCGTTATGTAGTCATAGCAGCTTTCTGCTCTGCATAGAATGTTGTATACAAATTGATCGGAGGTAAAAAAGATGGACTACAGACCAGAAGGCTGCATTTTCAGAACACCGGATAATCAAAGGTATATATCTTCTGTTGACGGATTGCGCGAGGCTATGGTGAATGGCGTCATTCTTGAAGCTCATGCCGCAATGTGTACTGGAGAACATGACCTGATAATTGATCTGCCTTGTGCGAAAGGCATTATACCGCGGACAGAAGGCGCTATAGGTGTGCAGGAAGGAACTACGCGCGACATTGCTGTTATATCCAGAGTTAACAAGATAGTGTGTTTTAAAGTAACTGCATTGTCGTGCGGCGATGACGGATGTATAAAGGCTGTGCTTTCAAGGCGTTCAGCTCAGGAAGAGTGCAGAAGGAATTATATTGATGCTCTGAAGACAGGTGATATCATAGATGCCCGTGTTACTCATCTTGAGAAATTCGGCTGTTTTGTTGATATAGGCTGCGGTATCCCGTCGATGATACCAATAGATGCGATATCTGTATCGCGTATCGCCCATCCGTCTGACAGATTTTCGGTAGGGCAGATGATAAAGGCTGTAGTCAGCAGGATCGACGGGCAGCGTATATGCCTCACTCATAAAGAACTTCTTGGTACATGGAAGCAGAATGCGGAACATTATCACAGCGGCGAGACAGTTCCGGGAGTTGTCAGGTCAGTGGAAGATTACGGTATCTTCGTTGAACTTTCTCCGAATCTTGCCGGTCTGGCTGAGCCGAAGGAGAATGTCATGCCTGGGCAGAGTGTGAGCGTATACATAAAAGCTGTGCTTCCTGATAAAATGAAAGTGAAACTTGTTATTGTTGATGTGTGTCCGGATATACCGTCTGACAGAAGTATGAAGTATTATATTGATGCAGGTCATATCGACTCATGGGTATACTCAACAGATGAAAGTGCAAAGAGGATATGTACAAGTTTTTAGCGGCGTCATGACATTGAAAAGTGCTTCCCTGAGGAAGCACTTTTTTTATAATTTGAATTCATATCCGCCGTAAGGCCTGATAGATAATATGTAGCAGCTCTTCTGACCAAAAACACGTTCCATTTCTTCAGAGTACCTCTTGGCGAGATATGCGGGAACAAAAGCCAGGATCGTCCCTGCGAATCCGCCTCCGTGTACTCTGACTGCACCGCAGCCTCCGAGGAAACGCTTGCTTAGCATTATTGCCAGCGGGATTTCCTGATTATCAGGTCTGCGAGGTGAATACAGATTCTGGAGAAGTTCGGCGGATGAGGTGCCGGATTCGTTCACAAGCCGGAAGAAGGTTTCGGTATCGCCGGCAGAGAGAGCAGCTGCTTCGTCAGCAGCACGCTGGTTTTCCGCAAAGAAATGAGCGGCTCTCAGAATTTCACGGTCGGTACATTTTCCGCGAAGTGCGGGGAGAGAGCTATAGAAAGACTCTTCATCAACATCTCTCAGGAAGTTTGCCCCCATTTCCTGTGCAACATGCTTCATTTCCTTTGATATCGACGAATAATCGTCAGTGAGATCGGCGTGGCTTCCTTTTGTATCAGTTATACAGAGGGAGTATCCGGCTTTTGAAAAGTCAAAAGCTATCTCTTTTATATCAGGCGATCCAGGATCAGCAAAGTCTATACCGACAAAACCTCCGACTGAGCTGACCATCTGATCCATTAGTCCGCTTGCCTTTCCGAAATATACGTTTTCTGCGTACTGACCGATCTTGGCGATTTCGACGGCTCCTGCTTTCCCTGCGTTGAAGCATTGGTCAATGATAGTTCCGATGAGAACTTCAAACGCTGCTGACGAAGACAATCCGCTGCCGCTGAGTACTTCGGATGTTGTATATGCGTTGAATCCTTTGATATCTGCCCCGAGAGTTTTGAACTTGGAGGCGATACCTCTTATAAGTGCAGCGGATGTCCCTTTTTCTTCTTCATGCATTTCAAGATCATCAAGATCGATCGCGTCGTCAGGATATCCTTCTGAGCAGATTTTGATCGTGTTTTCTTTATTATATGCCACTATTGCGATAACATCAAGAGTTATGGCAGCGGCGAGTACACGTCCGTGTTGATGATCGGTGTGGTTGCCGCCTATCTCAGAGCGCCCTGGCGCAGAAAAAACTCTTATCTCATCACATTCAGGATAAAGACGTGAAAACTTTTCGGCTGCACATATGAATCGTGCTCTGTATTTGAGGAGATTATTATTATCTCCGCCGTATACCAGCTTTATCTGATCATCAAATGCGCCGGAAGTCAATCCGTTTAGAAATTCGTTCAGATTCATGTGTAACTCCATTCTTGATAGTATTATTCTCATGCACTCACAGAGGGATGAGTACATTGTCCCATTAAAATAATTATACTATATATCTGCTGAAATGTCCATAGTCATTTTCAATTATTTTATTTGTTGTATACCTATATACAGGCTGATAATTGAATCGATCATTTATCCTGAGGAATAATTGTAAAAATTACGCTGCTTCTATTGAAAACAATGCTGTTTTGTGTTATAATAATTTATATATAAATATGCGTTAGGGGTAATTATATGAAGAAATGGACTGTCGGTGTACCTGACAGAAAGATCGTTTCTAAGCTTATGCTGAGCTGCGGCGTTTCATCGCTTGCTGCTGCTGTTCTGGCGCAGAAAGGCTATTCTTCGCCTGAATCTGTTGCTGAACAGCTGAATGTTGAAGGACTTTCGGATCCTTTTATGCTGAAGGATATGCAGCAGGCAGCAGATACCGTCAATGCCGCTATCGATTCCGGTGAGCGTATCTGCATTTACGGAGATTATGACTGCGACGGCATAATGTCTACAGTTATGCTGTATTCGTATCTTATCGAAGCAGGTGCTGATGTTATATACTACATACCTGAACGTTCTGAGGGATACGGACTTAATAAAGATTCGATAGACCGCATTTCCGGAATGGATGTCAGGCTTATTATTACAGTCGATAACGGGATAGCAGCGGTACAGGAAGCTGAGTATATATATAGTCTTGGAATGAAACTCGTTGTGACAGATCATCATCAGCAGGGAGATTCTATCCCAAAAGCTGAAGCTGTTGTTGATCCGCACAGACATGACTGCTTTTCAACTTTCAAATATATGTGCGGAGCAGGTATCGTTCTTAAACTTATCGCTGCTCTGGACGGCGGAGATTATACCATGGCTCTTGAACAGTTCGGTGACCTTGCTGCTATTGCAACTGTGGCAGATGTTGTCAGTCTCACCGGCGAAAACAGATTCCTTGTATCCTATGGCCTTGAACTCATCAACAATTCTGACCGTCCGGCACTTATGGCACTCAAAGATGTATGCGGCCTCTCGGAAAAGACAATAGATTCACATTCTATAGGCTTCGGCATAGCACCAAGGATCAATGCTGCCGGAAGATTCGGTTCTCCCAAAGATGCTGCTGAACTCTTCCTATGCGAAGATTATGATGATGCACTGCCGGCTGCGCAGAAACTCGATGCGCTCAATAATGAACGTAAATCAGAAGAAAACAAGATAATGACCGAGATATACGGGATGATAGACAGTGATCCGATGCTGATACATGGAAGGACTGTCTTTATCTGCGGAAAAAACTGGCATCACGGAGTTATCGGCATCGTTGCTTCGCGTATTATGGAGCAATTCGGTAAGCCGTGCTTTATAGCCTCCGATGAGAATGGCGAGATACGCGGTTCTGCAAGAGCTTTTGGTGAGTTCTCCGTGTTCTCGGCTCTGTCTTACGCTCAGGAGGTGCTTGATAAATTCGGCGGTCATCCCGGAGCAGGCGGATTTACTGTCAGATCAGGAATGGTATCTGAATTCAGAAGACTGATAGAAGAGTATGCCTTCAGGAATCACAGGATAATGCCGCTTCCTGCCCTTTCAGCAGATGCGCCGATCTCCCCTGTTGAACTTGACCTGAAAGAGGCTGAAGGTCTTGATATACTTCAGCCATTCGGTACAGATAATGAACGCCCTTTATTTTACATAGAAAGTGCGAATGTTACTTCTGTTATGCCGCTTTCGGGCGGTACACATTCAAAACTGATCATCAGATATGGCACTGCCACTGCTGATGTCCTCGTTTTCAGAACGTCCCCGGATATGCTTCCTGTTTCAGCAGGTGATCCATGCGATATGATCGTATCAGTGGGTATCAATACTTTCAGAGGGAAAACGTCACTCAGTTTAGTTGCTCAGGATCTGCGTCCGCATGGTTTTGAACAGGGAAAGTATTTTGCTGCTTATTCTGCATTTGAGTCTTTCCTTCGCGGAGAAAAGCTGCCTGATAATTATTATCCTGTAATGCAGCCCTCGCGCGACGACGTTGTCAGAATATATAAAGCGATACCGCCTGACGGTATAACGCTTGATCTTCTTTATATGAAGCTTCATGATCCAAGGCTGAATTATTGCCGTTTCTGTACCTCAGCAGAAGCTTTGAGGCAGCTCGGACTTGTCAGCATTACTGCTGCGGATATGAAGATAACAAAACTCAGAGTTACTGAAAAAGCAGATCTGAATTCTGCGCCTGTCCTTATATCTATAAGGAACAAGACGGGAAAATAAGATCTCATTGCAAATGTAAGCAAGAATGCGGTTAGGAGTATGATTATGATAGATGATAATAATATACCGAAATTCTCTCTTAATGAGATAGAAGTTCCGATACCGGAAACTGCGATCCCTAAAGATCCGGAGGAGTATCTGAAGAGCATTCCGGACTATGATGATAATTTCACTATTGAAATGATAATCCAGAAAATTCTGAAGGATGACAAGCAGTATGATCTTAGTAAGATCATATCAGCATATGAATTCGCTGCAAAAGCTCATGAAGGACAGAAACGTTCATCAGGTCAGGCTTATATCATTCACCCTCTTGCTGTTGCTTATATCCTTCTTGAACTGGGAATGGACACTGATACTATATGTGCTGCACTTCTGCACGATGTGGTCGAGGATACCCCTGCTACTCTTGATGATCTGAAAAAACGCTTCGGTCAGGATGTTGCCATGCTTGTGGACGGCGTCACAAAACTCAGCAAGATACCGATATTCACTAAGGAAGAACAGCAGGCTGAGAATATCAGAAAGATCCTGCTTGCCATGTCTCAGGATATCAGAGTTATGATAATCAAGCTCTGTGACCGTCTGCACAATATGAGGACGCTGAAATACCGCCCTCTTGACAAACAGCGGAATACTGCCCTCGAAACTATGAATATCTATGCTCCGATCGCCCACAGACTTGGTATCAGGGCAGTTAAGGAGGAACTGGAAGATCTTTCCTTCCATTACCTTGATCCCTATGCTTACTCAGAGATAGAGAATATCCTTGAAAATAAGAAAGAGGAGCGCCAGCAGTTTATAGAGATAATCAAGAACCGCATCGCTCAGCGGTTCAAATCCGAAGAATTTACCGAGCCTCCGCTTATTGAGGGAAGAGTAAAGAGTATATACGGCATATACAAGAAGATTTTCATCAATCATAAGAACATTGATGAGATATATGACAAGTACGCTGTCAGGATAATAGTTACCACTATAGCTGAGTGTTACAATGTACTCGGACTTATACATGATATGTTCCGCCCGCTCCCGAATCGCTTCAAGGACTACATCTCTACCCCGAAGTCGAATATGTATCAGTCGCTTCATACGACTGTGCTTGGTAAGGAGGGCATACCTTTTGAAGTGCAGATAAGGACTTGGGACATGCACGAGACCGCTGAATACGGTATTGCAGCCCACTGGAAGTACAAGGAAGGCATTCAGGGAAAAGATAAAATGGAGCAGAGGCTCGCATGGGTCCGTCAGGTAATAGAGGCTCAGCAGACTTCTGATGACGTTGAAGAGATCGTGCGGATCATCAAGACTGATCTTGCTCCGGAAGACATCGTTGTTATGACTCCTAAGGGTATGTCAGTCTGTCTGCCTGTAAATTCTACTGTGATCGATTTCGCTTATCGCATACACACCGAGATAGGTCACAAGACTACTGGTGCTAAGGTAGACGGAAGGATCGTTCCGCTTGATTATAAGCTCCAGACAGGTCAGATATGCGAGATACTTACAAGCAAGGATCCGGAAAAAGGTCCGAATCGTGCATGGCTCAATATTGTCCAGACAAATGAAGCAAGGTCAAAGATACGTTCATGGTTCAAGAAAGAGCGCAGAGATGAGAATATCATTGAGGGTAAAGCTGAACTTGAGCGTGAGTTCAAGCATTTCCATATCAACCTGGATGAGAGTGAATACTCTGAATTTCTGGAAGATGATTTCAGACGCCACAACTGTGAGACGCTTGAAGACTTCTACGCTTCTATCGGATACGGAGGCGTTCTGCTCTCAAAGATAATGCCTCGTCTGAAGGACAAATATGAGAAACTGCATGAGGATGAAACTCCTGCCTCCGACCTTCCGCTGATCGCTCCGAAGGCTACTGCAAAGAGCAGCATAATCCTCGATCAGGTAGATGACCTTGCGGTGAAATTTGCTCAGTGCTGTAATCCCTTGCCCGGTGATGATATCATCGGCTTTATAACAAGGGGACACGGTATATCAGTTCACACCACCAATTGTACCAATTATAAAGCTGTATTGCAGAGAAATGATCCTGCGGAACTTGCACGCTGGTGCGATATACAGTGGACCGAACACAGCAATTCACAGCTCCAGACAAGCTTTGAAGTCATTGCGACTGACCGTGTAGGTCTTGTATATGACATATCAGCAGTCCTTATGGAAGCGCGTGTACCGATAGTACATTCGGCTTCGAGAGTACTGAAAAATGGTAACGCTTTGTTTGAGAGTACTATAGTTATATCAAGTACTGAACAGCTTAAAAACCTTTTTGATAAGCTGCGCAGGATAAAGGGCGTTATTTCTGTTGAAAGATCGGCTATATAGGAGAGAAAAATGAAATTATATAATCTTAATCTCGGAGAGCTGAGGGCTAACTGTTATGTTGCCGAAACAGCTCCCGGTCGCTGCATCGCCGTTGATATCGGCGGTGACAGCGACTATTTTCTGGATTTCTTAAAGAATAAAAAACTGAAACTTACTAAAATACTGCTTACTCACGGACATTTTGACCACATCGGCGGCGTTGAAGCGGTCCGGCTCGCTACTGGTGCAGAAGTGTATATCCACGCTGACGACGTAAAGATGCTGAGCAGCGAAGTATATTCACTGCATTCCAATATGTCATGGAATACTTTTGTGCCTGTTACTGACTGCACAGCAGTCCGCGGTGACTGTTTTATCAACGACGGTAACTTCTCTTTCAAGGTAATCCATACTCCTGGACATTCACCGGGAAGTGTGTGTTATGTTTGCGGTGATGTCATGTTTTCAGGAGACACTCTGTTCTGCGGCTCTATTGGCAGGACTGATATGCCGGGAAGCAGTTTCATCGATATGATGAATTCACTCAGGGCTCTTAGTTTACTGGATGGTGACTTTACTGTGTATCCGGGACATAATGAGTCTACTACGCTTGAGCGCGAACGCCGTACCAATCCGTTTATGATACGCGCTGCAAAGGAGTAACATGTACAATACTAATGATAAAATGCCGATCATATTAATCGGCAATTCTTTTAAATATGAGATAGAAGCGACCTGTAAGCTGTTTTTTAATGCTCAGCGTTTTCTGTTCTCTGACAGCTTAGATGATGCTGTAGGTGACAGATTTATTGTTGCCGGTATAGATGACCGTACAGCGTATGCAGACATCAAACTCAGCGGAAAAGATGTTATGCACTCTCAGACAATGCTCTCAGCTTCAGTGCAGAGTGATAGAGATACAGCAGAGCATGAGCTCTGTCGGCTTATTTATAACTGTTTGTCGTCTGCTACCGGTATTCGTCCTCCGTGGGGGCTGATGACCGGTATACGTCCGGTAAAAAAAGTGATTGATCTTATGAGGAACGGCTTTGATAAAGCTGAGATATTCCGGATACTTACCGATAAATACAGCATAGCTCCTGACAAGCTCTCACTTGCATATGAGACCGCTGTCAATCAGCTGCCTATCCTGGATAAGATAGATCCCGGTGCTGTAAGTCTGTATGTATCTATCCCCTTCTGTCCTACAAGATGCAGCTACTGTTCTTTCGTTTCTCACTCGATGGGATCGGCTATAAAGCTTATGCCGGAATATGTGGAAGCTCTTTGCCGTGAACTCAGGATAATTGGTGATATCGTCAGAGATACGGATACTAAAATAGATACCATATACTTCGGAGGCGGAACACCTACTTCTATATCAGCTGAAGACCTGAGGAAGATCATGGAAACTGTTGAAGCAAGCTTCGATCTTGATAAAGTACGCGAGTACAGCGTGGAGGCAGGACGTCCTGATACTATCACTCCGGAAAAACTTCATGTCATAAAGTCACTTGGCGCAGAGAGGATATCAGTTAATCCGCAGACGCTTAACGATGATGTGCTTCGGGCAATAGGAAGGGCACATTCGGGAAAAGATGCTATTTCAGCATTTGAAGCAGCGCGGAAAGAAGGTTTCAAAAACATAAACACTGATCTCATTGCCGGTCTGCCGACTGAATCTGCGGACAGTTTTAAGCGTACCCTTGAGAAAATGATAGAGCTTTCGCCTGAGAGTATAACTGTTCATGCACTTACGCTGAAGCGTGCTGCAAGTCTTTTCGATTCGTCAAGCGAGAATATCTGTAATCCTGCTGCTGAAATGGTGGATCACAGTATTGACAGGCTGATAAGTGCCGGATATCTGCCATATTATATGTATCGTCAGAAAAATACGGTAGATAATCTGGAGAATGTCGGATATGCCAGAAGCGGATTCGAATGCTACTATAATATATTTATTATGGATGAGACACAGACTATCCTCGGAGCAGGCTGCGCTGCTTCTACTAAGCTTGTATATCCGGGCGGTAAAATATCCCGTATTCATAATTATAAGTTCCCCTATGAGTATATCAAGCGGTTCGATGAGCTTATGGGCAAGAAAACGGAGGTAACTGAATGCTTGAAAAGAATCAGATCTATAAATCTGAAATAACGGATGTTACTTCAGAAGGCAGCGGCGTCTGTCATATCGACGGATTTGCCGTTTTTGTTCCGGAAACAGCAGTCGGAGATGTTATCCAGGTAAAAATAGTTAAAGTGCTGAAAAACTATGCCTATGGTATAGTCGATTCAATTATAACTCCCTCCCCTGACAGGATCAAGGATTCATGTCCTGTGTTCAGACAGTGCGGAGGATGTGTTTTCAGACATATTGATTATGAAGCTGAATGCCGTATCAAATCTGACATAATTAAAAATGCTTTTATCAGGATAGGCGGACTTTCACCTGAATTTGATAAGTTCATACCTGCTGACAGTACCGTGAGATACAGAAATAAAGCCCAGTATCCGGTGGCTTCAATTGATGGGAAGGCTGTTTGTGGTTTTTTCGCTCAGCGCAGTCACAGGTTGATACCTGTTACAAATTGCGAACTTCAGTCTGAGGTGTTTTCTGATATACTTGATACTATTATAGAGTACATAAACGAAAGACATATATCAGCCTATTCTGAAAAAGAAGGCACCGGCATTGTACGGCATATATATTTAAGGCAGGGATATCACTCAGGTGAGATCATGGTATGTATCGTTGTCAGAAAAGATATATCACGTCAGTTGATGCCTGTTTGCGGCTTATTAACTGAGAAATATCCGGACATACGAAGCATCATTATGAACATCAATCCGGATAAGACCAATGTCATACTTGGGAATAAATGCGTAATTCTTTGGGGGAACGATACTATAAAAGATGTTATGTGCGGAAATATTATAGAGATCTCCCCTCTTTCATTCTATCAGGTGAACACTATACAGGCTGAGAAACTGTACGCTAAAGCCCTTGAATATGCGGCTCCGGATCGTGGAGATATAATAGCTGATCTTTATTGCGGTGCAGGCACAATCGGATTGTCCATGGCTGGACATGCGGACAGGATCATTGGTATCGAAATAGTTCCGGATGCTGTTAAAAATGCTGAGTCCAATGCCCTTATTAACAGCATCAGCAACGCTGAATTCTACGCGGGTGATGCTGGTGAAATTTTTTCAAAACTCCATGCTAACGGTTGTTCGCCTGATATTATTATCGTCGATCCTCCACGCAAAGGATGCTCTAAGGAAACTATTGATACTATCGCTGAGGCATTCCCGGAAAAGGTGGTTATGGTCTCATGCAATCCCGCTACTGCTGCACGCGATGCAAAGGCGTTTACCGAACTCGGGTATACTGTCGAAAAAGTTTGCGGCGCGGATCTGTTCCCAAGGACAAAGCACGTTGAGTGCGTAGTATTGATGTC
>AUXO017457909.1_pt1 | contig 12226 bp, 11 predicted proteins | sample 768731 | NCBI WGS metagenome assembly AUXO01 (sample SAMN02715735, study PRJNA202380) | gut metagenome | biome: sheep rumen | host: Ovis aries | place: New Zealand: Palmerston North | reverse complement strand
GGTGGTTCATATCGAGTTCAGCAGTCTTATCTTGTAATGGGAACGGAAACTTATCGTTTCATCGGTAAAGATCCAAACTTCCAAAACATTCCTACACGCAACAAGTATGCAGGATATGTAAAGAAATGTATTGATACACCACCTGCTGATTTGTACACAATCGTAGGTGACAGCGGAAAAGAGTACAACCTTGCTGAGTTTGAACTTGTTTACACAAACGAGGGTTATAAAACAGCAAAGGAATGTTTCTCAAATATGCGTCGTTTGAAGTTTATTGAAAATGACCCAGAACATCCTGCAGTGTTAAGATGCGGTTTTGACAAACAAGAAGATGGTTCTTTCAACACTCCAGATCCTAAAGTTTGGTTTGGAGCATAAAAAATGCCGAGGTGATTTCGGATTGGATAAACAAATATCTAAGGAGATATTTCAAGGCTTTTTCCCGCCAATAGGATTCCATCCTGCCAATCAAACCTCGGCAATAATTTAGTTTTTTTGTTTTCAAAAACTTTACACAAAAATAAAGGCGAGCCCTTAAACTCGCCTTAAATATTTTCAAACTTTTAATTTATTCCCAAACGCTTTCAAAATTGACTTCTGTCAACTGACCTGCTTTAATCTTTTTGAAAGTAGAAGCATTGCATCTTGTTACTCGAACAACCTTTAAGATGTTGTCAGGAATGTTTCTTTCTTTTGCAATTTTGTTTCGGAACTTAATTGCAGTTTCCATATACTTCATTCGTCTAGGACCAATGAATGAGTAAATGCCGCCTTTAAGAATTACAGCATTTGCAGCAGAATGATCACCCCACTCGCTTTCGTAAGGAGTTCTTCCATATCTGTAATCGTGATAATATTTGATATGGTCTTTATCCTCATCATTCACCAGAATGTAATAAGGCACATCCATTTGATTTCTTGTTTTCTTAGGTGGTTGACTATGATTCCAATACATAAGCTTACTTCCAGTTTGTTACAATTCTTCCATCAGGATGTATAATGATATTTGAATATCCATCTTTATAATCAACTGATGTTTGTCTTGTCATATCTCCGAGGCAAACCCTTGCCCACTTTCCTTTATAACGGAATGTACAGTATACGAAGAAGTCTCCAATTCTGAATGTTCCTACTTCAATTTCAGGATCTTCTCGCAACTGATTCCAAATATCAACACTGTACTCATCGTTGCCGATTTCTGTAAGGAATCTGAAAGAAAAGCCTTTCACATTCTCATACTTATCCATCATCTTTTTGACATTTTCAACAGTCATTGTGTTGTTGTCAAAAATAGTTTGTAAGCAGCATCTGTCATCGAACAGTTCAATGTTAGGATGTACATAATCATTTGAACTGATATTGATAACAGGTATGTCAAGCTTCAAAATGTCAGGATTGTAAAGAGTTGTGTTTACAGAAAAGAATTTTCTTTCACCATTCTCACAAAAAGTATCGTACAACTTTTTCACGTGTTCAATGTAAAGCGAAGGTTCTCCGCCTGTAACTGAAACACGAGCTGTCGGATGATTTTTCAAAACTTTTTTAAGAGCTTCAATTTGGGCATCAAAGTTTTTGATACCTTTCATTGGGTTCTGTCTTTCAAGGCAAAATGGACAGTGGTAAGGACATTCTCTTGTCATAATAATCTGACAGTTGATGTTGTAATAAAGCGGGCGACCAAACTCTGTGGAATCTTTTCGCTCGTTCATACGATATTCAAAGTCCTTCTGCATTTCATCTTTGATGAACTGATAATTCGGTATGACCGGAATGAACGGTAATTTGCTGCTCATAATTTGCTCCCTTTCAAATAAGGTGGGCTTGCGCCCACCTAAGTTTTAGTATCTGTCTACGATCTTGAGGATTTCTTTCATTGCAGATTCCTCATCGCAGTGGTATGTGTTGAGAACTTCAACCCAAGGATACTTTGTCTTAAGGTTGAGGTCAACATAGTTTGTTGCATTTCCACGAGGATCAGCAACTCCCAAGTTCAACCAAGCGTTGATTGAGCGGGCAGTATCACCAGCTTCATAGTTGCAAGAAGACTCACGGATATCTGAACAAGTTTTCAAATCCTCGATGAAAGTCTTCTGCTTTTCAGAAGGCGTATTGTTGAAGTACTGCTTGATGCAGTGTACTGCCTGGTCATAGCAGCTCTTTGTGTAAGAAGAGAAGATTGAAGTTGCATCCTTTACTTCTCTTTTTGTACCCAAGCTGAACATCTTTGATACAAGGGATGTATCATTTGTGAATGTGTTGATGAGATATTCATCCCAGTTAGGAAGTTCCATCGGATTTTTGAGGTACTTCTGAAGTCTTTTGTAATCGCCCATCTTGATGTAGGCAATCTTCTTTCTGAAAACATCAGCATTCAACCAAGAAGCCATTTTGCGGAACTTGCTGTCGATATCTTCCTTCTTCCAAATTGTAGTTGCACGGTCAAGAGAGCGAACATAATTCTCGTTTCCTCTTGAGATACACATTATCATTCCTGCGTCAACACATTCCTGATAAGTTTTGTTACCTTCGTTTGTTTCAAACAACGGAAGGTTGATTGCAGCAGCGCGAGGAGCAGCAACATCATTCTTTTCAACCTTTACATTCTTGTAAGATTCATAAGAACTGATTGTCGGATTGTCAGCCCCAAGAAGTTTTGCAAGTTTTGCGGCATCAGGTCCAAGGATGTAAGTAACCTTAGGATCATCTCCGCGGTTGTTCTTTGCTGCTTCGAGTTCAAGGATTGTTGAAGGCACACCAGGAAGATAGCGCATATCTTCGTCAAGAGTGAACTTGTCGTAAGCCTTCTTTTCCATCGTCATAAAGAAGATGTTTTCAGGATGTTCAAAAGTAATGTTTGAAGCGAAGTTTTCAACAGGTCTTGTCCTCATAAACTGTGAGGAACGATACTTGCGAACAAGACGCTTATTGTTGTTACGCATTCCATAAACAATCATAAAGTCCTTGTCTGCAATTTTCTTGAGTTCATTGTCAAAAGCTGTCTGACGAGCTTTCAAATCAGAGCCGATACCTGCATTATCTTCATTAAGAACAGATGCATATTTGTCGGCGATATACATAACAGTTTCGACCTCATTACCGTGAAGGTCCTTCCACTGTCTTTCGTAGTTTACCATAGTGTCCTCCATTTGAACAATTTACAACAATAATATAAAAGAAGTTGTCGAGAAGTTCAAAACTTCTCGACATTTTTTCAAACTTTTAAGCGGAAACCTTTTCGCGGTAAGTGTTGAGCGTAAGGTTGATAAGTTCTCTCTGAAGAAGATTTACAGTGTTTTCAGTGTAGTTCAACTTCTCACGAGAACTTTGGAAGTCAAGAGAACCAATTGGGAAGTGAAGTACCTTGAAACGGTTGCGGCGAACATAATCGCGGGTTTTGCTGTCATCAGGGAAAACCTGAGCCAAGTCGATGTCGTAAGGAACGCCACCCATTTCTGCAACCATATTGTTTGAAAACTGAGATGAAACATTTCGATTGAATGCCTTGAACTCGTAAGGAACTCCAGCATCCTCATAATCTTCCTTATCAGCATAGTATGAAAGTTCAGGAATATCGAGAGTGTTCTTCAGGTATTCACGAACAACGATTGCATCATCAAGAGAGTTGAAACCTGCGGCAGAAAGCCATTTTTCAACTCCGCCAAGGATTTCAGGCATCTGCATTGCAAACAGGAAAACAGGAATGCTTTCACGAATGAAAGATGAGAAGTCTTTCTCGGCAACCGAGAAGGAAACTTTTGTGCCTGTATCGCTGTCACAAGGTTCTGTACCAAGGCGCTTTTTGCAAGGCAAGTCCTGTGAGTTTTTGTAGAAGACAACAGTTGATTTAATGCCGTTTTTGCAACTTTCAACTGTAAACATTCTTCCGTTTTCCTTGTAGGCGAAAGGAGTTTTTGCACCAAGTCCCAAACCACCGATCTGTGAATTGTCGTTGCGTTTGTTTGAAGCGCCGTAGGTACCGAAAACCTTGATGATCTCTTCCTCGGTCATACCGATGCCAAAGTCCTTGATGTAAAAGACAGGCTCAACTGAGTTTGCAAAGTGTACCTGAACAGGCTTCTGAACACCTGCAGCAGTATTTGCATCGATTGCGTTTGAAAGGATTTCGCGGATAATTGACTGAATAGGATTTGTGTACATTTTGTCAGAAAGAACACTGTACAACTGGGCGTTCATTTCCATACCCATTACTTCTTCGTCTTCGATGTTTGTATCAACATTGGAGAGCTGAGTATTCATAATCATAGGATTGTCCTCCGTTTAATTGTTTTGTTTTACAAGAATAATATAAAAGACAATTAACAGAAGTTCAAAAATTTGTGAAAAAATTTTAAGAAACTGGAGTAATAATTGAATTATCAGTCAAGAACATATCGTAAGCCAAAAGGCCTGTAATTTTATCACGAACAGCAACACGGACCTTCCAGTACTTTTTAGGAGACATACATTTGACTTCAACTTCCATAAGTTCAATATCAGGCCATTCTTCCTGAGTTGCTGCACGAAGATCATTTTCGATTATAGGTTCACTTTCAGGAGTAAACTCATATTGGTGAATTGCTTCTGTAAAGAATCCACCATAACCTGCTTCGCGGATGTATGAAGTTGATCTCGACTGCAACCACATTTTGTAGGCATTGAGAACTACAGAACCTTTCGTTATTTCTATATCTCCTACATCAGGATCAACTCCACGATAGTCGAGGTCAAGATAATCAATATTCTTTTGGAGAGATTTTTCAAGTTGTTTTATGTTTCGTGCAATAATTGAATTAGCCATAAATTACCTCTTATATCAAATGCATAGGATTGTTTGTTGTACCATTTTTGCCAAGCAAGCCAGGAACATCATCAGTAATCCAATTGGAATCTGCAGAACCTTGATTAACAAAATGAATGTCATCACAATGATATGTTACTGAAACTGTTTTAACACTTCCACCTGCTTCATTGTCATATGATACTTCACCAACGCCTTCAGGAATCATTCCTTTAATTGAATAGTATTCAGTACACTGTGGTATTGCAACTGAGTCAAAAGGAGAACTTACATCCTTATTTCCTTCAACATAAGCAAAGTGCCACAAGTCGAGATTCATTCTTGCTCCGCCACCAACTCTGAAAAGTCCATAGTTCAAATCAACTATACTGTCAATTAAACTCAAATGCATCTTCTGAACAGAGTTAAAAGCATCTTCATACCATTCGATTGTAACTGTGTCAGAGTATTCAATTCCTTCAATCATTGAATGACGAATCTTTTCATCAAATTGCATTTTGATTTGAGGAGTATTAAATGTTATTTTCTTTACTCTATAAGGAGGTAATGCCTTTCCGCCAATATCAGGTTTTGCAATAAAAAGGGAATCATTTCCCAAAGGCATATCATATAAGTAATCTAATGCCTTTTGCTGATATGCTAAAAACTCTTCTCCTATGAGTCCTGCTTGAATATCTGCCATAAGTAATTAGTAAATAATTCCTTGGTCTGTAACCTTAAGTACGCGGCGGAAAGTAAATGGGAAAGTTGCTTTCATAGGGTCAGCTGAACTGTTTTGAAATGTCAAAGCAGATGAACGACCTAAGAAACGACAATCGTGAAGTATGTATCTTTGAACACGACCTGTTTTTGACAAGAATCTATCATCTTTAACTTTAGGTATCTCCTCTCCAAGATCACTTTTGTCGTTTGAGCCAAGCTTATCATTATATCTTGACATAATTTGATAAGCTGCATCATATTCAACAATAATGTCGATAATGCTTTTCTTACCGCCTCTTTTATCAGCACTTGAATGATATGGCAAATTACCGAAGTTGAGCAAGAACTGTTTTCCTGTGATATGATTTGCTTCTGAAGCTTTTCCTTTTAATAAACCTGCATCGATTGCACTATAAGCTTCATATTCTTTTGCCCACCAATCTCCGTTCAAACGATGGAAAGCATCGAGGATAAACATACTTTGGTCAAGTTCGATTGTAAATGATGCTTTATTTGGTGTATTTACATTTCCAACAATTTTCTTTACAAGTTGTCCTGCAACTTTAATGTCGGTTGTATTCAATGACTTATTTGGTATTTCAATTCCCTCAGTGCGCATACCAATAATGCTGAACAAGTCATTTGTATTTGTGCCTAAGTAATTGCGACCAGTGTCAGTTTCAGGACCAATGTAAGTGCCTAAAGCAGTACCTGTCTTATAAGCTTGTTCAGGATAATCACGATATGTTGCAGGAACTTCAAGCAAATAGATGTTATACATATTTGCCATAAAGTCAGGTTCAGAAGATTGCAAAACTTCAATAGGACTTATATCATCTTTTAAGTCGTTATACTTTTTAACAGCTTTTGAAATAAGACGGTCAAAGCGTGTCTCTTCCTCTTTGAAATCTGTTGGTTGTGTTGTTTCAATCTTTTTTACTTTTGAGTAAGCGGAAGCATCTTTTTCAACTTTAATCTTTTTTACTTTATATTCAACTTCTTTCTTTTCAGTAAATGTATCATTTATTGACTTCTTTTCATAATCAGTTAAAGACTTGTCTGTATTTTCGGTTGAATAGTCAAAAGTATATGAAGCGCTCTCTATATGAACAACATTTGCATCTTTTGCTTTGTATGAGATATCTTTTACATCTGTTTTAATTTCCTGAACATCTTCATAAATTGTAAGTTCAGGCTGAGCTTCTGCAAGTGACAGTACTTTTGAATAGTCTTCCATAGAAAATTAGTCTAAAAAAGGCGAGCTCGAGCTCGCCTTTATATTTTTACTTTTTAATTGAATTACTGATTTACTTTGAAGCCAGGGTACTCGACATCACCGAAGTGGAAGTCAACAGCGAATGTTACAAGGTCAGCACCATCAGTTTTGAACTTAGGCATATCAACTTTTGTAACGAAGCAGCCTTTGAACTTCCATTCCATTCCGTTGTCTTTCTTGATGCCTGTCTTAGCGCTGTTATCATAAGATTCAACGCCTTTAACAGAATAAGCCTGTCCGTCAGAATCACCAGCAGCAACAACAGCTGAATTGATAGTTCTTACAGTAACAGTACCTACTTTGTCAATGTTTGCGTTTGCAACACCGCCAGTGTTTGGGTCAACGTGCCAAGCAAGCAATGAAGTAAATGCCTGATAAAGTCCATATTTTGCATCCATACGGAATGTCATTGAGAATTTTCTTTCAAAGTTTTGCTCTGTCTTTACGCGGTCATATCCAACTCCGTGATACTTGTTTGTATATGTTGGTGCCTCAACAGCAGGAATCTCAAATCCTTCAGCGCGGACTGTAGCATTCCAATCTGCAAACTCGAGTTCAACATCATACATATTTGCTTGAGCATCAGCGCCAGCTTCAATAAGAGCAGTAAGAGCGTTGTTTTCGTCTGCCATTTTATATCTCCTAATAAATATTTAGTAACCTAACTTGAGTCTTCTTTCAGCCATTGCTGCAATAATTGCTAATGTTTTTGGACTCAAATCTTCGTTATACAAATTAGTTTTATACTTTGACTTAATCAACATAGATCCGCCAAAATCACCAGTACTTTCAAGAACCTGCAAAGCTAAAATAATTGGGTGGTCAGGCGCATCATCATCAAGCATAACACGAATGATTAAGTCATCAGGACGCAAATAAGCATTATGCGGTACAACAATTTCATAAAACTTTTTTGCTTCCTCACCTGCTGCATCTGGTAAAGATGTGATTTCCCATCCTCCGTCAAGAGTTGGTCCCAAACGACGATAAGGAACATCAGTAAGTGGCGGGAATATTACAGGAATAACATCAGCCATTTCTATTGTTCTTGTTTCAATATCGCCTTCATCATCTTTCTTTAATCGTATTCTTATGCAGTCAGTTGGCACGCCTTCGTGTTCAATCTGTAAGTCGATAATCTTTCTTTTAATTCGGTCTTGCTTCATTGCAAGACGAGCTTGCCAGTTTCTCATATAGAATTAGTCGTACTAAATCAATATGGAAGCTAGGTTTGTCACCTAGCAATTTATGGGGTTTATATGGCAGACAAAAAACATCGCAATCCTATAAGAATTGCAACTACTACTCAAGCGCGTGAAGCAGATGCAATTAGCGCGCTCTTATCTCGTGAGTTGCTTTATAATCGTAACAACAAGACATTAGGTATTGTTCTTGAAGATGAAGAAGGCAACAAATATCGTCAAATTGTTTCAGGCTTAGTTGATGAAGTAAACATCACTAAGAACGAAAACTTTGAAACAAAATTAAAAGAAGACATTGTCATTGATACTGTTACAACACAAGCAGATCATAATGGTGTTGATTGGAAATCACAGTATAAAATAGCTGAAACAACATCTGAACGAACTGTAATTTTATTGTGTACACAGGACATCGACTCAGAAACCGACATTGGTGTTATTGGTGGAGAAATCCTTGAAGTCGGAAAGAATGTCTTTGGTCACTATCAAATATCATTAACATCAACAGGTTCACGACTCCTTAAAGGAGCAACAACATTTGAAAAGAAAGCCCGCCTCGTATTGGCAAAATATAACGGAAACTATTACTACGGTATTAAGTTTAAGTCAGCTGCACCTGCGAACATCTATTTCTCAGGTTGGTCAAAAATCCCTGGCGGCATTTCAGCTCCGTCATACACGACCTATAATGATGGAGATTTGTCAGAAGTCATCGAGCTCGATGATGATTCTGACACAGGGACGGAAGTAGTTGATTTTGAACTTTTGACTTATGATGATATCTCTTGGGAGTTTTTAACTGCGCCTTATGTAAGAACGGAGGCGTCATCAGCAACCCAATATTATCCAACACAGCAAAACCTTACAAGAAGAACCGACTTCACAGGCGTGGGTACAGCACCTTTTGGTACAGGTTATGCACATAATGAAAGATATTATGGATTGCACTGGTATGATAAAATTGATTATACATACAATGACAATTCTTGGAAAGTTACACACGCAATTTCATTTGGAAGTGATACACGAGGCTCATATCTTCAGTCAGGAAGCAGCGGCGTTGCTGGTTACATTTCTATCCCAGGAAACTTCAAAGGCGAAGTAGGCTTTTATGTTTACAACAACACAAACTCTACAAGAAACTTTAGATTGTTTAACATAAAAGCAGACAGATTTGCTGGCACAGAAGCTGCTGATTATGTAGCAGTCCCAGCTTATACAGCACAATGGGTTATGTTCCGTGATCTTCCTGCAGGTGAATATTATTTTTATCAATCAGGCGGATTTAGATACTATTCTGTTTATGAAGGCTATACAACTGTAACTGAAACAGTTCGTGATTCAAATTGGAATCAGAACGGTGACAACAATGGCTATTCACTTACAAATGGTTTGAAGATATCATCATCAAAAGATACATCTTGGTATGAAGATGCATCAGCAGGTAATAACGGTTACATCGACTTTGCTGAAGCAGGGGGACAAACTGATCCTGCGATGACTTTAACTGTTTTAGGAAAAGCATTCATAAAAGTAGGCTTTACTTCTATTGATGGCAACAACACAAACATTCGTATAAGTGAGACGCTTGACACATCTGATGAAAAGTGGAGTTCATCTGTATCAGTTGACAATTCAGATACGACAACCATTAAAGAATGTGTTTATGACTATAATTCTGGTGTGGGTGAAGTTTACATTATGAATGAAGTTGGCCCAGTTAGAATCTTGTATGTTGAAATCGACTATGATGATAGCATTTCTGACGGCAGTGCTATTTATAACATAATCAAAGATTTGCCTGACACTGGTGAAGATGGTTCACCTCATATCATTAGACTTTCAGATGAAATAACTAAAGAAGCAATTCTTAAAATTGCGAAAGCCCTTAAAGATCCTACAAAGCAAGTTATCGTTGACTTGAGCAAATGTACAATGGAAGCTCAATATGTTGATTGGACAGCAGACACAGATCTTCACGGAGCATTCAGAGATTGCGTTTCATTAAGAGAGTTTTATTACCCAATGAATGTCACATCAACTGGTGGTAACACTTTTAAGAATTGTTCATTCTTAAGAAAAGTTGTTTTCAATAATGAAATGCAAAGAATAGGTGGATCAGATCAAGTTTGGTCTTGGGAAAACAATGCTATGTTTGCAGGTGCAAGAATCAAAACATTGTTCATTCCTAAATCTGTAAATAAGTTTGGTGGTTACCCATTCTCATATTCAAATGTTGTGAATCTTTTTATTGAAGAAGGTTCTAGTTTGATTAACAATGCATCATCTTTAGGACAGTGGAATACTTGGGTAGGAACAAAAGAAAATCTTCGTTTCAGAGTTCCTCAAAGCATTTATGATGTTGTCAAAAACACAAACATAGCATTCCCTGGAGCCGACGGAGATGGTGTTGAAATGATTGGTTCTGATTGTAAAATCTCCGACCATATTGCTCTTTGGGACGGTGATTATGACAGCATTGACTATACAGCAAAGTATGACTTGTAGGAGATAAGATGACAGTAAAAGATTATGTAGATATTTGGAAAAAGCCTGCATACATATTCTGCAATGGCTTTACAAATAAATGTATGTTCTTCATTCCTATTTGTGAGTATGATGATGTAATTATAAATCCTGAGTTTAATGCATTTTCATATTCACAGGTTGTAAAAGATGGTGAAGTAATTTGTGACATTAAAGACTTGGTGCATAAGTTCTTTCTGAATGGAAATGACAAGATATTTATTGTGCCTATCGAGTTTGATGACAATTCACTTCCTGAAGAAAATATCATTTACCCAGATGAAAAATCATAAACTTTTTATTTTTGGGAATACTAACTAACTAATATAATTGATTTGGTTTTGCTTAATAAATGCAGATAAGAGGACAATAAATACCTCAAAAGTAGAAAAGTAAATGTCTAACTATCAATTCAGCAACGAAATCATTTTATAAAATTTTAACATAAATAAGGTGATTTATTATGGCTTTAACAAACGCAATGACAGCACAGAAAGAAGGTGCTGCACTTCGCGAGGCAACACGCAAACACCTCGCTAGAACAGAAAGAGAATTCCGTGGAGCTAAGTTCGTTGAATCTTGGTCTCGTATTCCAAAAATCGGTGCTGGTTTGACACAGCTTCCTGAAGCAGTAGCTCGTAACACAGCTATCAACCTTCAGACTCAGGCTGCTTCAATGTCAAAGATGACTGAAGCTCAGTTGTCAACTTCATTCCAGGGTTTCACTCCTGAAAATATGTTGAGACTTGTTCGCCTCGCAATGCCTAACACTTGCCGCAACAAGGTATTTACTGAGTTCGCTATGGAATCTGCAAAGGATTCTATTAAGTACATCAAACCTGTTTATTCAAAGACAGTACACGATGGTGACTTGCACGACAAGCACACTTCAAACACTGCTGGTGCTTATGGTGATGCTTCACAGTACAAAGACACATATAACGACATCAACGAAGACGACTTCCAGCGTGCTCTTTACGAGAACACAGAAGACCGCTTCACACAGGAACTTATCAACATTCCTGGTAAAAATGGTGTGTTCACAATCCCTGCAGTAGCAGATGAAAATGGTAACCCTGCAGTTTATGCTGCAAAACTCCTTAAGGGTTATATGAAAGTTTACGATGGTGATGAAACACATCCTATCGCTGAAGAGAACAAGAGAACTGGTAACTTCTTCATCAACACAGCTGAATATCCAAAAGCTGACATTGATGTTGCAAAGCAGGAAGATGGTTCAATCGTTATCACTGTAACAGGTGTTGAAAGCGATGACATTCAGGTATTCGCACGCTTCGACCTCGAAGACGACTTCCTTGGTGACAACCTCGGTGAGATCGAACTCGTAATGAGCGACTACAAGTTTGAGCCACGCCCAACAACAATCGGTGTTACTTGGTCTCAGTTGGCAGAAATCACACTTGATGCTTCATTTGGTCTTTCTGCTCAGGATATGTTGGTAACTTACGCTGGTGATGCAATTCGTATCAACCTTGACCTTCGTTCATTCAAGCTCGCTTACGGTGTAGCTCGTTCAAACAAGGACTATGTTGTTGAGTTCGATGCAGCTTACGGCAATGGTGAAAACATCGAAGGTTACTTCCACACAGCACAGACATTCCCATCTGCTGTTGACACAGTAACAGATATTATGGTAAACGACATCAACCGTGGTGGCGTTTCAAGAATGGTTGCAGGTTTCTCTGCAGGTTCTTACCTCAA
>AUXO016167331.1_pt1 | contig 12227 bp, 6 predicted proteins | sample 768731 | NCBI WGS metagenome assembly AUXO01 (sample SAMN02715735, study PRJNA202380) | gut metagenome | biome: sheep rumen | host: Ovis aries | place: New Zealand: Palmerston North | reverse complement strand
GATCCTGAACTGAACTTCGATTACTACGACTTCGACAAGAAGATGTATTACGGCAAGGGAAAGAATATCTCTAATCCATTATCCAAGCATTCGGTCGATATCATCTATATGGAATGTAAGGAAGGAAATCTTCATATCGACGCAGTGTGCGCCGATCTTTACGACCTTGATGCAGGTGACTTTGAGTGTGTGGTAGGCGAGGATGTTTTCGATATAAGATATACCGAGCGTTATGCACATACCAAGATCTTCGGTGTGGCCGTATATAAGAAGAGGCCGTTTGAAGTTGACGTTGTCCTTGAAGATAAGGTGGAGCAGAGGATCAAGTTCAGATACACGCGTGATAACAAGAGCGTCTTCATTCCGATAACGTTCGGTTCTCACTTCAGCCGTCTGTCCAAGAGATTCAAGAACTGCTATTGGTGCTTCAAGTCATATGATCTCAGATATATGGCGATCTTCAATGCCAACTCTATCCTGGTCAAGAGAGCAGGAAGGCTGGCGATCTTCAGGAAAGAACACAGACTCCGTCGTGAGATGTTCAGGAAGTCTTTCCGGGACAAGAAGGCATTTATCTTCCTTCTGATCCGTCAGGCGTATTTCTTCTGCAGACCGTTCATGAAGAAGAGACCGATCTGGCTGTTCTTCGATAAGATCTATAAGGGCGGTGACTCCTCCGAGTATATCTATAAGTACGCATGTGCCCAGGACGATAACATTGACAAGTATTATTTGATCGATAAGAAGGCGACAGATTACAAGCGTCTTAAGAAGGAGGGCTATAAGCCGCTTAAGAGGGGATCGATCAAGCATCGACTGATCTTCCTCTACTCCGATATGATCATCGCTTCGAATTCGACGCTGATGGAGTTTAATGATTACTCAATGGCAACGTCTTCTTATGTCCGTGATCTTATCAACTATGATGCCGTATGTGTCCAGCACGGAATGTCGATCCAGAAGATCGCTATCGCTCAGAACAGACTGAGAGATAATATCAAGCTCTATTTCTGCGCATCTCCTTATGAGATCGAGAATCTTAACAGACCCGTCTACGATTACGAAGGCCGTGACATCCTTAAGCTTACAGGCGTACCCAGATATGACGGACTTAAAGACAGACATAAGAAGCAGATAATGATCAGCCCTACATGGAGAATGCAGGCAGCATTGGCTCCTAAGGGCAATGAGGGCGTTGAGAGAGATTATAACCCTCTGTTCAAGGAGACGGATTACTTCAAGATCTATAACGGACTTATCAATGACAAGCGCCTTATCGAGGCTGCCGAGAAGTACGGATATAAGCTTCTCTACGTTCTGCATCCTATTGTAAGCCCGCAGCTTCAGGACTTCGATAAGAACGAGCACGTGACTATCGTGCCCTCTGTAGGTGACTTCAGTTATGAGGATGCTTTCTGCGAATCGGCACTTATGGTCACCGATTATTCCGGTATCCAGTTCGACTTCGCATATATGAGAAAGCCTGTTCTTTATCTGCATCACAAGGATATGCCCACTCATTACGAGGAGGGTACATATCACTACGATACGATGGCATTCGGTGAGATCTGTCATGACAATGACGAACTGATAGATCAGCTTATCGACTATATGAAGAATGACTGTAAGATGAAGGAAGAGTACGTAAGAAGAGTTGACGACTTCTTCAAGTTCAACGATAACAACAACTGTTCCAGGGTCTATCCGATCATGTACAGATACACGATGAAGCACTATCAGAAGCCTGAGAAGTCACTGTTCGCCAGCATTCCTTCCGAGATCGGCAGGATGCGTGTCGAGGGCACGCTCATGGAGCATGCTTTCCGCACGAACAGACCGAAGTATAAGCATGAGAAGTTCAAGGCTTTCATCGATAAATGGGATGATTCCATCGCACGCCGTGCTCGTAAGCACAGATATAAGCATGTTAAGGTCAAGAAGAACAAGATCTTCTTTATGACATATGACAGCACGTATATCTGTAACCCCCGCTATATCGCCGATGAGATCATAAGAAGAGGTCTTGACGTAGAACTCGTATGGGGTGTTCCTCATGTAGGCAGACTTAAGAGAGACATGTATCCCGAGGAACTGTGGCTCGCCAGAAGAGCTACGGATGAGATGTTCCGTGATATGGCATCCTCGAGGATCTGGATCGATAATGCACTGGAATTCATGATCTACGGTATCCCGAAGAAGAAGGGCCAGATCTATATGAATACCTGGCACGGCAGCATGGGCATCAAGAAGCTCTCGGGCGATGATGTATGGCTCAAGCGTGCCGCAAGATGCAACAAGGAGACAGATTACTGCATAACCAATTCGACCTTTGAAGAGAATGTCTTCAGAGAGACATTCTGGCAGGATACACCGTTCCTTAAGTTCGGACATGCGCGTAATGATGTATTTTTCGATAAGGAAGAACAGGATAGGCTCAGACAGAAGCTTTACGAATACTATGACCTTAAGGAAGGCACAAAGGTCTTCCTCTATGCGCCCACGTTCAGAGAAGTCGGAATGGCAGGATACGAGGATGTCGATTATGAGAAGCTCAAGAAGGCGCTCGACGATAAGTTCGGCGGCAACTGGGTCATCCTTGTAAGATGGCACCACAAGGAACGTAAGCTCAGGAAGGTCCCGAAGGGCAAGACGTGGCTGCTCGATGCATCTGAATACGGCGATATGCAGGAGTTGCTCCCTGCTGTCGATGCCGGTATGTCGGATTACTCGAGCTGGGTATATGACTATATCCTCACGGGAAGGCCCGTATTCCTCTATGTGCCTGATATCGCCAACTACGACCAGGCAAGAGGTTTCTATTATCCCTTGGAGAGCACGCCTTTCCCGCTTGCAAAGGATAACGGAGAACTGGTCAAGGTCATTGAAGACTTTGACACGGAAGACTATGCCGTCAAGGTAAAGGCATTCCTGGATGACAAGGGATGCTACGAATCCGGCGATGCAGCAAAGAAGATAGTTGATAAGATCGAGGAGATAATCAGAGAATAAGGTCTGCTATCACATCTCCGAGATACTGTTCAGTTTTCATCAAACCTGTTTTTTCCTCGATACCCATGAACGGTCTTTTGCAGAAGGATCATTCCTCGTCGTCCAGATTGATCGTTTCACGGACCGTAGCTCTTGGGATACCGCTCTGTGAGATGAATAACCTTCCGATATATTCTCCGACAACACCGATGCAAAGAAGCATTACTCCGGAGAAGAAGATGATCGCAACCATCAAGGAAGTCCAACCCATGTATTCGGTCGGATTGATCAATCTGTCTATTACCAGGATTATCGCAATTATAAAGCTGACTCCTGTAATGAGAGATCCGAGAAATACGGATATTCTTAGCGGTTTAACGGAATAGTTCAGGAATCCGTTCATCCATAACCCCAAAAGTTTCTTGAAAGTATAGTTGGATGTTCCGTTGGTCCTGGGACGGTGTTCCATTTCTACATTCGCGACATTCTGTGTAAGTGCAAAGATAATACCGTAAAGGTACGGATAATTATTTGAATACTTAGTAATTCCCTCACAAACGAATCTTCTCATTACGAAGAAACTGTTGACGCGTATATCCTTCGGCTTGCCAACCATTATCTGGGACATCTTGTTGTTGACCTTACTGCCGAATCTTCGGAAAGCGCTCTCTTTTTGTTCCTTGTACTTTGCAAAGACAACGTCATAGTCTCCATCCTCCATAACTTCGATCATGTGGAGAATCTCATTAGCCGGCATCTGAAGATCATCATCCATCTCAACAATGTAGTCGCCTTTCGCATACCGGTAGCCTTCGATTACAGCATTTGTTTGACCGGAATTCTTGGCAAGGTGAACGATCTTGATCCGTTTGTCGTTAGCCGCTATCGCTTTAACAACTCTGTAAACATTATCAGGACTTTTGTCATCAACAAGTATCACTTCGTATTCAAGTTGAGAATTGCCTTCGAAGACACCATCTATCTCTTTTAATACATCTTCTATTGTCTTCTCTGAATTGTACAGACCTATTACAATTGAGACTTTCTTCATTGTCGATGACTCCTTTTACTCTGTATTTGCTAATGAATTATCTCTCGTCGTACATCTTGTGATAGTAGTTCTGATACTCACCGGAGATAATGTCTTCCCACCACTTGCGGTTATTAAGGTACCAGTCAATGGTAAGCTTGATGCCGTCTTCGAACTTGGTCTCAGGCAGCCAGCCGAGCTCATTATGGATCTTTGTAGGATCAATGGCATAACGCATGTCATGACCCTTGCGGTCGGCTACAAAAGTTATAAGGTCTTCGGATTTGCCGAGTTCCTTACAGATCAGTTTTACGATATCGATATTACGCATCTCATTATGACCGCCGACATTGTAGACCTCACCGATCTTACCTTTGTGGATGATGAGATCGATAGCCTTGCAATGATCCTTTACATACAGCCAGTCACGGACATTGAGGCCTTCTCCGTAGACGGGAAGAGGCTTATCATTCAGAGCATTGGCTATCATCAAAGGAATGAGCTTCTCGGGGAAATGATAAGGACCATAGTTATTGGAGCAACGGCTGATCGTTACCGGCAGACCGTAAGTCCTGTAGTATGCAAGGACCAGAAGATCAGCTGAGGCCTTGGATGAACTGTAAGGCGAACTTGTATGAAGGGGAGTTGTCTCCGTGAAGAACAGGTCAGGCCTGTCCAGAGGAAGGTCGCCGTAGACTTCGTCGGTGGAAACCTGGTGATATCTGATGTTTCCATACTTACGGCATGCGTCCATAAGAACGGATGTTCCGATGATGTTCGTCTCGAGGAATACCTGCGGATTCTCGATGGAACGGTCAACGTGTGATTCTGCTGCAAAGTTTACGACTACATCAGGCTTTTCCTCAGCAAAGATCTTGTCGATCGCTGGGACATCACAGATATCGACCTTATAGAACTTAAAGTTGGGGTTATCCATTACGGATTCCAATGTGGACAGATTACCAGCATAGGTCAGCTTATCAAGACAGATGATCCTGTAGTCGGGATATTTCTCGAGCATATGGAAAACAAAATTAGATCCTATAAATCCTGCTCCGCCTGTTACGATAACGTTCATACTGTTTACCTCATACTATTACTTTTTCATCTTTCCTTCGGCAACATCCATTAAGTGTTTTGCGTAATTGGATTTTCCGTAGGATAAGGCTGCTGCGATCAGCTTTTCCTTAGAGATCATTCCGTAACGATATGCGATCTCCTCGGGAGCATCTATAAGGATGCCCTGCATATTCTGGATCATCTGAATGAAATTTCCTGCCTGGATCAAGCTGTCCATTGTTCCGGTGTCCATCCAAGAGAATCCTTTTCCAAGGATATCACAATCGAGAAGACCTTTCTCGAGATATAACTCGTTGAGTCTTGTTATCTCCAGTTCTCCTCTTGCCGAAGGCTTAACCTGGGCAGCCATATCGCTTACGCCGGCAGGGTAGAAGTAAATACCAGTTACTGCATAATTGCTCTTCGGCTCCTTGGGTTTCTCCTCCAGGGAAAGAACCTTGCCCTGATCATCGATCTCGACAACACCGAAGCGTTCGGGGTCTTCTACATAGAAACCGAATACTGTTGCGATGCCATCGTTCTCTGCAACTTTGGCTGCTGACTTCAGTTTTGTTCCTAATCCGTTTCCATAAAAGATGTTATCACCGAGAACCATAGCACATGCATCATCACTGATAAAATTTTTTCCGATAAGAAAAGCCTGAGCAAGACCGTCCGGGCTCTCCTGGACCGCATAGGAAAGGTTGATACCAAAATGACTTCCGTCTCCGAGCAGACTCCTGAAACGAGGAGTGTCTTCCGGGGTTGAGATTACAAGAATATCTCTGATATTTGCCATCATAAGTGTTGACAAGGGATAGTAGATCATTGGTTTATCATATACAGGAAGAAGCTGTTTTGATGTAACCATAGTGAGAGGATATAATCTTGTTCCTGCTCCACCTGCGAGAATAATACCTTTCATTCTGTCATCACGTCCTTTCCAACCTGAGATTATTTATGAAGCTCAATAATTGCATCGCAAATCTTATCCACGATATCCAGCGACAGGTCTGCATAGAAGGGAAGATTCAGTACTTCTCTGCTGATCTTTGCTGCAACGGGGGTAACGCTTTCTATGTTCTTGTAGCATGTCAGTTCGTTGACCGCAGGGTAGAAGTATTTCCTGGCATTAAAGCCTAATGAAAACAAGTGATCAAATACAGCATCTCTTGTTGTACCAAAAGACTGAGGGTCAAAAGTAACCGGGAAATAAGAATAGTTAGGAGTAGTGTTATCTGAGGGAACCCAAACATTGAGACCGTCAATATTCTTCAGTCTTTCAATGTAGTGCTCAGCAACGATCTGTCGCTTTGCGATCTCTTCCTTTAAGTGTCTCATGTTGCAGATACCCATAGCAGCATGGAATTCCGACATCTTTGCATTGCCGGATGTCGTGATAACATCCTCACCGCTCAAGCCGAAGTTCATCCTGCTTGTCAGATCATTGACCAGTGCTTCATCTGAGAAAGCCAAACATCCGCCCTCAACGGAATTGAAGACCTTGGTGGCATGGAAACTGAACATTGAGATGTCTCCGAAAGTTGCTATGCTCTTGCCCTTGTATCTGACACCAAACGCATGGGCTGCATCATAAACTACTTTCAGGTCATGCCGTTTTGCGATCTCTTCGATCTTCTCAACGTCACATACATTTCCATATACATGAACGGGTACGATGGCAACTGTCTTATCTGTGATCAGCGCCTCTATCTTATCCGGATCTATGGTGTAGTTATCGGGTCTGATGTCACAGAAGACAGGGATAAGACCACATCTGCTGATGGCGTTTGTTGTTGATACAAAAGTAAAAGGAGTAGTAATGACTTCGCCTCCACGGGGCAATTCCAAACTCTCGATGGCATTCTCTAATGCCAAATGACCGTTTGCATACATACTGACAAAAGAAACATCAAGGTAATCGGCAACCAGTTTCTGAAGCTGCTTGTATTTTGCTCCCATGTTAGTGAGCCAATGACTGTCCCACAGCTCCTTTATTTCATTACAATACTCATCAAAAGGTGGCATTGATGATCTTGTTACGTTAATCGACATATCTCGGTTCCTTTCTATCTTCATTCATTATGTTCTATTGGGATTCATACTCTGTCAGAAAATCCTTCTCGAGTTGGAGGATCCTCTTATCACGATCCTTGATCTTCCTGCAAGGGATCCCAACATACATTCCCCACGGTTCCAATGACTTTGTCACAAGCGACATGCTTCCTACGGACGTACCTTCGCCGATCTCTGATCCGGGAAGGATCGTACATCCTGTTCCGATCAATACATGTTTATGGAGGATTACTTTTTGAGAGGTGACATTTCTGTATTTGTCGGGAACAACAGGATTCGGCATTGCATATCCGGAAAAATCATCACTCTCAGCATAGATCGCGGTACGGGAAGAGACACCTACGAAGTCATGGATCTCTATTCCTGCACTTCCGGCAAAATAACAACTACCGACAGCAAGGTGAATATGGTTACCCAGATCGATCTTTCCGCTGAGAACACAAAAATCGTCAATTCTTACATTGTTACCGATAGTAATGTTCTTAGCACCGTATATGGATGCTTTCCGACTGATCAAAACATTTGATCCAATGCTCTTAAAGCCAAGACCTGCAAGCTCTTCTTGTGTATAAAAACTATTCACAGCAACTCCATTATTACCTGCTGTTATCTGATCGATAATGCCGTTTTTGCCTATAGTGCTCGGGGTGATCACACCAACTTTTATTCTATCAATAAATAGGCTTGTTTTCAACGAAATAGGCTGTTTGCTGGAGCGTATCAAGCCAAATCGGAATACCGTCCAAAAAGACGGTTTATGAATCGGTTTGATTTGTGGAATTCATCTTATTCCTTTCCAGTATCCAAACTCCGGCCAGGGCTAAGATTCCGGCAATACTCATTACGACACCGATCTTGAATCCGGGACACTCGTATTTCAACTCGATCGTGTGGTATCCGGGTTCAACTTCTATGCCCATAAATGCGACATCAACATTGTTGATGATATCGACCTTCTTTCCGTCGACATATGCGCTCCATCCGCCATTGTTGACGATGCTGAAATAGAGAATACCTCCATCACTGTCGACAGATCCTTTGATAGAATCTGTTCCGAGGTCTTCCGTGATGAATCTGTTATTGACCAGTGTCGAAGCCTGCTCGTCAAAATGCTCCTGTGATACTGCATATAAGTCGAATGATCCGAGATCATATGTACCCGGCTTGTCAAATCTTATAGTCATCTTTCCGGGCGATGTCTCGTAATATCCCATATGACCAAGATAGTCGTCTCTGGGAATAGCCTGATTACTCAATCCGGTCTTGTTCACAAATGACACGTGGGTACCACCGCAGTTGACGTCTATCCTGAAGGTGCTATCGTCTTCATATCCTATATTCTTGAGATCAAACATCATCCTGTCATAAGCAGAAGAATCATCGTTGAGAGAAGAAGCACTCAGATCGGATAATGTGTTGGCGTGTCGAGCTACATCAGTGAAAGAAATGTACAATTCAGAGTTGTGTACTTTATCGAACTCTATGGTGATCGAAGCCTTGTTCTCTGTGACGATTAGTGTGTTGTCCCGTATCTCGAGACCGGAGTATTCGGTAATCTCGTACGGAACTTGAACTGTGTCGAGAACCAGATCATCTTCAGAGATGAACGGTACTTTTCCGCTATAGTTGTCCGGGACTACAGCCGCCTGCATCAAGATCTGTTCCCTGTCCAAAAGTGAATACGACTCAAATACTGATTGCGGGATCACATAAGAGAACACATAACCGAGACCGACGTCGTACCGGTTCTGCATCGTTGTAGTATCTTCATATATGGACAGTGGTTCAAAGCCGTATGCTGCATTGTCTATATTGCGCTGATCTCTTGCAACAAAATATTGAATACCAAGGAGAAAGTCCAAACGGCTTCTTCCGTCAAAACGGTTATTCATTGTTCTGTATATGTTGTTGACACCGATCGCATCATCGAAGTCGAAGATCTTATAGTTCATTAATGAAGAGAATGAGAAAACAGACGGTACATCAGCATACATGCTCTCATTTCCAAAAGAACTGAAGATCTCAGACGTATCGAGCTTGGGGTTATACGTAACCGATTCTTTGTAGTCCACACGATAAAAATCATCGTCTATTGTTGTGTCAAAATCCACCAGCAGAGACTTCTGATACTGAGTATACGCCAGATCAAGATCGTGATGTGAAGAGAGTTGGGATGTAACGTTGGGAGAATAATAAATGAAAATACAGAGTGCGAGATCAACTGCTACAAGTGCCACAGTTCCTGCTTTACGGATTCGACGTTTTACGATCTTATCAGGAGTAAACATCAGAATGCCGAAGGCTACTGCAAACGCAATGTTGATCGTTGAGATGTAAAAAGCACCTCTTTGAAGGATGTTGGACAGAACACCAGTGAAGGAAATATTGATCAGAACGATCCCATACAGGATAACGGCGCCTAACATATATTTTCTGATAGCCTTAGCGTCTGAAGACTGAATGTTCTCATATGCGACAATACCGGCCCACGTGTAGAAGAACATCATTCCGTAACACCATCTTCCGATCGGATAATGGAGTGCGTTAAATATGCTGTTGAATATCGGGAAGAACAGGAAGACAGCACAGATGAAGAACATCAGTATCGGAAGACGGAATCTCTTATCTTTTACACTGATGAACATTGCAGGTATCATTGCAAAAAAGAAGGCTCCGAGACATACAGCGGAGTAGTTTCCGAAGATCTCATAATTCGAAATATATCCCGGAAGATATGAGAGAGCATCCTTGAGTTTGGGAAGGAACTGAAGATCGTACGACTCACCCTTTCCGGTCTGCATGATACCGATAAGCGTAGGAACAAAAACAAAACCTGCAAGCAGTACCGAGATTGCAACTCGTGACATATACTTGCCAAGATATCTCATAAACTTGGAGATATTGTCTTTGCTCCATCCTTCGTTCATGATAAATCTGAGCACCAGATAGATTACGACAAGGATACAGCTCATATAAGAGAAGTAGATGTATGTTATCAGCGAAAAGAAAACAGCCGCGATCAGCAGTTTGGATTTCTTCTCCCTCTCAAATCTTTCGATCCCGAGTATGATCAGCGGGAATACGACCATCTGTGTAAGGAAAGACGCATGGGCAGTTGCTCTCAGGCTCCATGAACAGAATACATAACTGACGGCGCCGATAACCGATATTGCTCGAGATGCTTTCTGATAACGCAGGAAGTAGAGCATGATAAGTCCGGCGGTATACAGTCTGACGAACTCGGCAACAGCATATCCGACATCGATCTTGTCTACGGGGAAAGCAGCTGCAATATAGTTGAATGGATCCATGAAAACGATACTGGTCGTAATGATGTTATCGTTTCCTACACCCACGTTCCATGCCCAGAAGTTGAAATGACCATTTACCACAACTTCTCTTACGGTACGTCTGAGGTATACCATAAACGGATACCATTGACAGAACGAATCCACGTTCTTAAACATGGATTTGTCTGCGACTATTATCCAGAACAGAGAAACGAATCCGATCAGAAAGAACAACAACGTATAGATGAAATACACATTACCTGCCAGTTTTTTTATCCTGCCGGACGCAGTATCTAGTTTAAGGTTCTTCATTTGTTCCCCCTGAGTGTGAACGGATCTCACATTATTCTTAATAATTAACGGAATAATAATACACCACAAGGGCTTTCATTACAAAAAACGGCTCCTTCATTCGACAATCCGGTAAAAAGGAACTATGTTTTTGTGTATTATGCTCGAAAACCCCCTTTTATCCGACTAATTTGTCGTTAAAAAGTACAAAAGACAGTAAAAAATGATATAATTAATCATCACAAACTCTGTGTTATCAGGCAGAAATAGTGTTTCACTTCGGAACGGAGGTGCGATATGAAGTTATATAGGTATATCTGTGTTTTTCTCCTTTCAGTGGGTCTTACAGTCGGTGTGGTAGCCGGAAATAGAGACTATGCATATGCAGCCCCGGAAGATAGTGCTATCCTGGCAGGTCCCGACGATCCTACTGCAGCGACCGGAGAAGTCCAGGTGGGTCTGGAAGTCGGTTCCGGAACTGATCAGACTGGATACAATCCGGATGAAGAATTTGAAGTTGAGATCCGGTTCTCACAAGCAGTCAATTATGCTGTTGACGGAGGCAATCCCATAGATGAGCCAAGTGATGTATATGATACAACGCTTAAGTCCGGCGACAGCTTCTCGCTGAGTAATATTCCGGAGGGTGTTACTTTTACGGTAGCCCAGACGATATCTAATACTCAAGGGGAATCCGGTTATTCCGAATTAAGTGTAACCCCGAATGAAGGCACGATCACATCGACAACTGTGTGTACTGTCGAGATCGTTGATAAGTATGAGTTCTTCAGCGGGAGCATTCAGATAAACGGAGTCTTCTCGGATACTTCACCTTACCCGCTGCTGGCAGCTGACGATCCATTTGTCATTACTGTTCAGTTCTCTGAAGAAGTTAATTACGTAATTGACGGACAATCGTATTTAGGCGATTCGCTTGACGTAGATGTTACAGCCGGCAATAGTGCAACGATCTCGGGCATCCCGGTGGGGACGAGCTATACGATAGAGCAGATCTTCGGGACTGATCAGGAGGCTGCAGGTTATAGCAATGTATCCATAAGTGCTACATCCGGAACCATTAGCAAAAACAATACAGATACCATAACTGTAACCAATGAACGCACTCATTCAGGCCTTATCTACAATGTTAGGGCTTTTGGAGCGGTTCCTAATGATGATGAGGATGACGCGAGAGCATTCCAGAATGCGCTAAACAAAGCTCTATCCTTCAATGAGCCGATCACGGTGGTTATTCCTTCAGGAACATATCATCTGGCGCAGAATCTCAAGATCTTTTCCAATACCACGATCCAGGCAGCAGATGATGCTACGATAATCGCTGACTACGGCTATGATGGAGGCGTATCGATAATCTCCGGTTCTCACCAGGATGCCGACGGCAACATTTGCAGTGGCAATACATGTACTCATGGCGGATATACGGCTATAGAGAATATCACGATCCACGGCGGTGTTTGGGACAGGAATATTGC
>AUXO014856713.1_pt1 | contig 12228 bp, 14 predicted proteins | sample 768731 | NCBI WGS metagenome assembly AUXO01 (sample SAMN02715735, study PRJNA202380) | gut metagenome | biome: sheep rumen | host: Ovis aries | place: New Zealand: Palmerston North | reverse complement strand
CAGATGTAACTGTACCAATTAAAGCTGCAAGTGCAACTACTGTTGCTACTGGAGCGGTTACAACTACAGGTTCAGGAGCAGATATAGTTACTGATGTTGCAGTAGGAGATACAGTTACTGTTGTTACTGGTTTAGGAGCTCCTGCAACTGATACTGTCATAGGAACTGGCTCTACATTTACAGTAACTAACCCGTCAATTACAATTGCAAGTGGTACAACTGGAGATGTTACTGTTGCTACAGGTATTGGAAATGCAACTACTAGATATTTAACTATAGATGCAGATGGAACTGCTTCTGCAGTAACAGGGTATGCTAGTCCTACTACAGATACAGTTATCGGAACTGCAAGTACTATCACAGTTACTCCTGAAACTACATACATTAAAGGTTCTGCTTCCGGAGCTAATACTGCTTGGAACAATAAAGATACTGTGGCTGCAATTACCGGACTTAATACATCCGATGTTACTGTTCTTGGAAATGCAACATCAATTGATGTTACTAAGGGTGGTACGACACAGCCTTAAATTACGCATTAAATTTTAATTGATTGGAGCTGACATGACAAGTGAACAAATAGTCACCATAATTATTGCAATAGCAGGTTCTGGTGGGATTTGGGGGGTGATTCAATATCTGTTAGAAACTAAAGTTACAAAAAATAAAGAGTCCTTGAAAACAATAACTGACAAATTATCTAAAGTTGCAACTTCAGATGAAGTATCACAATTATCAAACACAATTTCTGACATTTATGCTGAATTAGAAATGACCAAAGATGTAGCATTAGCTGCATCAAGAGACCGCCTTAACCAGTTAAGTAATGAATATTTAAAATTAGGTTATATACCATTGGATGATTACGTAGCCTATAAATCTTTAGGAGATAGCTATATTAACGCGGGCGGAAATTTGGAAATAAGAACAAAGTTTAACTTAGTCATGGATTCTCTTGAAGTTAAGTCTGTTAAATAATATAAAAACCTTCCTTTTAAAAATAATTATATAAATGAAAACAGCAATATAAAATATATTGCTGTTTTCTTTTTTTATAAAAAGATTAATTTATTTTAAAAAATGTATTTACATATGTAATGACATATGATATTATATATATGTGGGAATTAATTATGCAAGTACAAAAACAGTTAAGGACAAAATAGAAAGGAGAACTACAATGTCTACATTAAATCGTGAATTACCTTATATTAATGCTTTTGGTACAGTTGATATTTCAACTTGTAAGGATGTGGATTCGGCACTCATAACTTCAGGATTAAACTGGGATGTTCAGTCGAAGCCTTTATTTGATGAAATGGGTCATGAATACCCTAAGTTTAGAGCTAATGTGAGAGAAACAGATAATGCTTTGCTCGGTATTACTACTGAATCTTATAGAATTGTTCAGAATGCTGAAGCATTTGATTTTGTTAATGCATTGTCAGATGAGGGGGGATTTGAATTTGATAGGGCTGGACAGTTTAGAAATGGAGCTGCTATTTGGTTAATGGGAAAACTGCCAACAACTCAGATTTTAGGAGATGATATTGAGAATAATTTAGTATTTGTAAATTCTCATGATGGATCTTCTGGAGTAAAAGTTATGATGACTCCTGTAAGAGTAGCATGTTACAACATGCTAAATTTAGCTTTGAAAAAGGCGACTCGTGTATGGGCAGCAAAACATACAAGAAGTATTTATAACAGAATTGAAGAAGCAAAGTACACGCTTGGTCTTGCTAATAATTATATGAAGGCTTTAGATGAAGAAGCAGATATTCTGGCTAATAAAAAAATTACTGAAGCTCAGTTAGAAGCTATTTTTGATTCAATGTTCCCTATTGATAAAAATAAAGATAGTGAACGTAAAATAAATAATGTAACATTATTAAAGAAAAATTTCTTTGCTTGTTATAATGAGGCTGATATTGCTCAGTTTAAGGGTACTGTTTGGGGAGCAATAAATGCTATGGCGGATTTAGTAGACCATTCAGCACCGACTAGAAATACTGCAGATTATTACAATAATGCTTGGAATAAATTAATTCAGGGTCATCCAGTACTCGACACATTTTATAAGCTTTCCAAATAAATTACAGTTATAAAATTAATATATTCAAGATATATTGATATTTTAATTGGAGAATGATATGATACATATAAATCATGATATTGGTGAGTTCAAGGGTTCAGCTAAAGAGCTGTCCCTTGAATTTACACATTTAATATTAGGGTTTAAGCAAACTATGATGAAAGAATTTGGTTTATCTGAAGATGAAATTTTTGAGTTAATATCTTTATGCGGTAAACTTGCTTTTATGTCAGTAACAGAAAGACAGCAATATTTAGAAAAATTATTAGAAAAGGAATGATATGACATTAGGAGAATGGATACGGAAATCTGGTGATGAAGAATTAGCAGCATTATTGATTAATTGGATGATTACAATATTAGCAACTACAGGAATGGACTATACTCAATTACATCTTAATACTGAATTTCATGAGTTAGTTGATTATTTGCAACAACCCGTTGAAGAAGATATAATAAATGCATTAAAAATATTTACAGCTCCTTATTCTGAAAAAATTAATTAAGGAAGTTATTGTTATGGAAGTTAATTTTGACGCTGATACATTAAATTACATGTATCGTTATTTATTAAAGTATGTAGGAACTTATAGAGTAAAATCAGAATATGATTATAGTACTGAAGATTTTCCAAGAGATGAACTGGGAAAAGTAGATTCTACATTTGAAGATTTATATATACCTTGTAAATTAGGCATTATTAAACACACTTATATTGGTAATGATATTTTAGTCAATTGTTTTTATAATAAAATAAAAACAGGAATAAATACTTTTGAAAGAATACAAAAGAAGTATCCTAAATTAGATATAGAATTTGAAGAAAGCAGTCCCGATGCTTTTATTTATTTTCATGCTAATGATTTAAAATATATTGCCAATATAATAAAACCTAGTACAACTGGTAAAAGTATAGACCCATTTTCTAAGAAAAATCTTCCTAAAGTACATTATGAAATTTCTTCAAAAGATTTAACAAAATTATATAAATTAACTCAAGACTTAGATAGAATTGAAACATTGCATTTCTTTAAAAAAATAAATAAAGATTTTTTAGAAAGTGTTTCATCTTCTGAGATAAATTATGTAATTAAAGCTAAACAATCAAAATTAAATATCAGAGAATTTATTCATTCAGAAAATTTATGGGATAAATATTTAGAATTTGTAAAAAAACATATATGAAAATCTTTTGATTTAAGCCATTTTTTATGGTAATTGATAAATTATACATTATCATCATAAAACTCGTTATCTGATTCATTTTATGATGATTTTCCACATAAAAACACATATAAAAATGTGGGAGGTATATTATGAGAAGAATAATGACTGTTAAAAAACATGTGTTAATTACTCTTATTATTATTTTTTTATTTCTAACATCAATACTGATATTTGTTTCATTACCTACACCTCAAAATGAGGCTTTTTCTGAAACACAAACAAATGATTTATTGGAAAAATCTAATGTTTCATCTATTATTACATTGATAACTATACCTATAATAGATAATAGCACTTTTATAGAACAAGACTTAAAAGAATTAGAAACTACCTTAACCGAAACTAATGACTATGTTTATGCTACAGATTATGTTCATTATCGTAAAGGTCCTAATACTGACTCTGAAATTTGGGGAACTGCTTATATCGGACAAGAAATATATAGATTAGGTATTTGTGATAATGGTTGGAGTAAGGTATTTATTACTAATTTAGAATGCTATATATGTTCGGATTATTTAACTACAGAAAAACCAATAGTACAAGAAGTACAAGAAATACAACCTGTATATTCATCTTATTCCCCAAGTGATTTAATGAATTTGGGGGTTATTTATGATGGAGGATATAAATATACTTGGTATTCAGAACAAGTATTACCTGGAGGAGGATTGGATATTCCTGGAAGATATTCAGATGGAAATTTTGTAAGAGATGAAAATGGATACATTTGTATTGCTTCTTCCGATTTTGATAAAGGTACTATTATTGAAACTCCTTGGGGAACAGCAAAAGTTTATGACTGTGGTTGTGCAAATGGTACAATAGATGTTTATGTATCTTGGTAAAATTATTTTTATAAAAATTTATAAACAATGAGGAAATTGCTAAAATTATTGTGAGAAAGGGTGATTTATTTGGCTAATGGTTCAGTATTTAGAGTATTTAAAAATTCTAATTACACTTGTATAAATAATTCCATATTTAAAGAAAAAGATATGTCTTGGGCAGCCAAAGGATTGTTATGTTGTATGTTATCTTTACCAGAAAATTGGGATTATTCTATTCGAGGTTTATGTGCGATAGGAAAGGAAAGCAGAGCAACAATTCATAGATTATTAACGGAATTACAAAAGTTTGGCTATTTAGAAATTAAAAAAATTTATCCAGATAAATCTGATACAGGCAGAATAAAATATGAATATTATGTTTATGAATGTCCAATAAATAAAATACATTAGAATTTATTTTTATTCAAAAAACAAGTTATCAAAATCAATGCCTTGTATGTGTGACACAATAAAATAAATACAATAAAATACTATTACATATATAGTAAACTATATATGATAATACCAAAATTTGAAATCATTCATAATTATTATATTGGGCAGCTAAAGCTGCCAATGAGCAAAGCTCATTGTTAAACCATCATTATAGATATGTTAAGGAATTATATATGGAATACTATACAGACATTAATAAAGATTTACAAATCATAGAGGATTTTTTTGTTACAGATGAGGATTATGATAATTCTTTAAAAGATATGTGTAGAAAAATGGATATATCTTCTGAAGAGTATTTAAAAATAAAAAAAGGAGAAATTGAACCTTCAAAAACACAATTAGAAGGAATTTATAATTTTGCTTATACAAAAGGCTTGTATTTAAATGAAATAACTTGGCAAGAATGTTTAGATGAATATCGTAAAGAAAAAGTAAAAGTTTGTACTCATGGAGCTAGAACATATATAAAAGGTGATATAAGATTAGATGCAAATGGATTAGGAACTGAAGAAAGAGCTCAAATAGCAAATTATAAAGGTGGAGAATCTAATGATTTTGCAAATGGATTTTATTTAGGTCAAGATTTATCACAAGCTTGTATGTTTGTAGGAGAAGAACCTAATTCTTCTTTATATATTTTAACTTTTCAACCTAAAGGACTTAAATGTGCTTATTTTGATGTAGGAGAAGATTGGATGTTAGCTGTAAGTTTATTTAGAAATAAACTTACAGAATATGAAAATCATCATAGATTAATTGAAATTAAGCATAAAGTAGAAAATTGTGATTTTGTATTTGCTCCTATTGCTGATAATAAAATTTTTGAAGTTATAGATGCATTTACTTCTGGTGAAATAACCAATTTACAATGTTTATATGCTTTATCTGCTACACATTTAGGTTATCAATATGTATTAAAGTCTCAAAAAGCATTAGATAGGCTTAATATTATTAAACATTTATATTATTGTGGTTTAGAAAAATCAATTTACAATAAAGAATCTGATGTTGAAACAAATACTTCATATAACAAAGCAGTAATAGCTAAAAAGAAATATAGAAATCAAGGTCAGTATATTTCAGAAATTTTACAAACAGAATAAGTTAGAGGAATTATTATGAAATTGAATGATAAGCAAAAATTAAGTGTACCTAAAGAATTTATTGAAATTATGCCAGATAAAACAGCTGGTATTGAAATATTCAATAATATGTCCAGTATTAATGAATCTTCATCAGCAAAATTATCCGCACAAGAAAAAGATGATTTATCTAAATTTATTGAAAAATCAGATGATATTGAAGAAATCAAAACATTTATTGCAGGATTAAAATCTCGTTCTGTAAATGAAGATGTGGAAGAACCAAGAAGTTTTTATGATAAATTACCTCAAGATATTCAAATATATTTAGATGAATTTGATGGTCCCTGGATAGATTATGGGGAATTACTTGGTGGTAAAATATTTTATGAAGATGAATATGATACATATACTTGGAATAATATAGAAGAATTTATTTCTGATATGCGTTATAATATTCGTCAAATTGCTGAACAATACTGTCAAGCTCCTGAGGACTATGATTATACAGAAGAATTTGAGAAAGTTTTACAACAATCACTTCTTACAGAAGATTTAAATACAAATTTAGATGATACTGACTTAGAAATTTATTTTATGAATTTAATATAAACTTATAAAGAAAGGATATTTTATAATGCTTTTGCAAGAAGAATTATTTGATGATGTACAAGATAATGCAATTGTAAATCTTTTTGTATCTGCTATCAATAAAAAATGGGATAATGTTATAGATTTAAATTCTGTAATCGCTACATTACAGGACCAGGGTTACGATGAATATATTCCTATTATAGATTCTATTATTGATGATGAACATAATCATATTGGACAATTACAACAATTAATTGAAATGTTATCTGAATCTGCAGAAGAAATTGAAGTTGGAAAAGAAGAAGCAGAAGAGATGATGGCTAATGATGTTCCTGTAGACGAATCACTAGACGAATCATTAAGAAATGCAGATAATATTGAACGTAATAAGAAAATATTAAAAAAAGAAATTCAAGAAGAATCTTTAACAGAAGACATAAATGAAGATGCTTCTAAATTTTATGTAAGTTATTATGAGGAATCTCCTGCATATCATCCTGAAGAGGGTGGATATTATGTTGCAACTTGTGAATTGATTGATAGTGAAGAATTCGATAATTTAGAAGATGCACATAAGAGAATTGCAGAACGAGCAGCAGAAGATACTGTTGAAAAAATTACTGATGAATTTTATCTTGACCACAGTAAATATATAGGCGGAGATAGATTTTATATTATTGAAACTGAAAAAGGTTCTGAAGAAAGAGGGGATGAAGAGTATCAATGATTATTTATAAAGCAAGCAACGAAGACCTGTATAAAGAAGTTTTAGAGGATAGAGAAAGATTACATAAAGAAGCAGAAGAAGCTTTAGAAGCCAATAAAGAAAATGCAGAAGAAATTGAAAAGTATCATGGCACAGATACTAAAAAACCTATTACTAACAAGGCTTTAAAAGCAATGCATTTATCTGAAGCATTATTTGAAAATTTAAATGATGATGAAGTTAGAAATTTTAATGAAGATGTATATGACGCAATTGCGAGAATTTGTGAATTATATACTTATGATGGTGTTTCAGATGAAGATGTTCAAAATGCAATAAAATATTTTTTAGATAATTATAAAAATGATGAAAACATCAATTATTATCTTAGTTGGAGAAAAATACAAGAGCCTGAAGAAATTCCTGAATTTGAGGGCACAAGAGATATGCTTGATTCATTATCATTAATGGGAGAAAGCATTAATGAAGAATTATCTCAGCAAGGTCAGAAAGTTTTAAATGAATTAAAAAAAGAATTAGGGCCTGAACTTCAAAAGAAAGTAGCTTTTGTAATAAAAGATTATGCTGATACTACAAATTCATCAAATTCTGACATGGATAAAAAAGAAAAAGAAATTATGAAAGAATCCATTCAATATGCAATCGCAAAAGAACAATTAGAAAAATATAATGAAGGAAAGATGCCTGAAACATGGAATCCTAAAACATATTTAGAAAAATTAGTTATGAAATCTCATATTACAGAAGAACAAGCACAAATGCTTAAGGAAAATTACATTCATGAACAATAAATATCAAGAATATAATCCTGAAGATTTTGAATATGATTATCCTTATACCTGGTATAAACGAAATAAAAAATATTTAGAAAAAACAGATGATAGAAATGTTATTATTCGTGATTTATCCCAGATTATAGAGGATGAAAGTGAGTTTGAATGAGTTTTAATATTTATAATGTACCAAATCATAGATTAAATGGTGAAAAATTAAGAAAAATAAATATATTTTCTACTAATGATTATTGTGGTGTACTCGGTCAAATAGATGCTCCTGTATTTTCCAAATCTAATAATAGAGCAGTAGTAAATTCATCAGTAGTTGTTGATAATGTTGTTACATTTATTGCAGGTGGTTGTTTGATTACTGCAGCTCCAGAAGATATTGCAGTTACAACATTGCAATCAGAAAAATATTATTATATTGATGTTGTACTGGATTTTAGTGGTGATAATATTTTATCTGATGTTGGGATGAGCATCTCATTAAAATCCACTAGTGTAACCACTGCAATTTTGAATGAAATTAGACATTACATGGGTTTACCTGATGATGAAGCAAATTCCCCTTGTCCTCAAACTATTTGGACAAATACTGGATTTAGAATCCCATTGTTTTATACAGACTTAGGCAACAATATAATTTCAATTATTTTTGCTCAAGATAAAAGTAATGTTGAGAATTATTTAACTTCTTCTGCAATTAACACATTAAAAACCTGGATGCATAAAACATTTACTCATCAAAATGAGGATGGAAGTGCTTCAACAACTCCTAATTATGGCAAAGTAGGTAGTTTAGTTGTATCAGGAGATGAAATTTGTTCTGTAGATGGTTCATCAATAATCAAATTAACAACAGATGGAGTTAGAATATTTCCTTATGAGGATTTTACTACTGGAATAGTATATGCAACATCAGGAAATTTATCAACAAAAAGTGTTTTACCTGTTGCAGATGGAGGAACCGGAGCAACAGCACGAGGAGCTGCAAGAAATAATTTAGGAATTTATTACGGTACCGCTGACCCTAATGTTACCAGTCCTACAAATAATCCTGTGAAAGGTGATATTTATTACAAGATTTTAACTTGAGGATATAACAAATGCAGAAAAAATATAATAAAAGTTCTGGTTGGATAGCTACTGATTGGGGTGGAGAATCGGGTTACAGACGGTGTATGACTTTTTATTATACTGCTCGTAGAACAAGCAGTACAGCAAGAACTGTAACTGTTGATTGGTATATGCAATTCGATGGTACTGATAACACACGATTAAACACTTATTATTTAGCTTATTATAATCAGTATTTGTTGATACAAGATGGTCCATATGATAAAACTAAATCTTATATAGTAAGTAAGTCTATGGGTCCTACTACTGAGGGATATGAGAATGCACTTACATTAGCTGGTAGCGGATTAGATAATCAAAGAAATGGGCAAGCATTTTTTGATATTGATGGGGATTATACTGGCATTGAGCGTTGGGTATGGATTAGAGGTTCTAAATTTTGGAATGGTTCCTTTACACTGAACGCAGATAAAAATGGAGATTGTAGTTTTTATATTTGGGGTCAATTTGGTTGGTATGGACAACAATTTATTTTTGAAGATGTTATACCAATCACTGGGTTAGTAGGTAAACAAACATATTCAGTCACATATGAACAGAATACAACTAATTTTCCAAGAGGAAATTCGGTTTCTTCTATGCCTTCTGCTCAAACAAAAACATATGGTTCTAAATTACAGTTAAGTTCAACTGCACCTAAAATTACTAATGATAATTATAAATTTGTAACTTGGAATACAAAATCAAATGGTACTGGTACTTCTTATAAACCTGGAGATTATTATTATACAGATGATAATTTAATTTTATATGCTATTTGGGAAGCTGCCGATAGAACTGTGACTTGTGATGTAGGCTCAGATGCTATAACATCTTCATCTGTAACTCTATCATTTACCACCAAATATAATACTAAAATAACCTTGCCTTCAGGTACTGGAATCTCAAGATATGGTTATACCTTAACTAAGTGGTTAAGAGCAGATGGAACTACTACAGTAGCCTTAGGGGATTCCATTACAGTTTTAAAAAATGAAACAATAACTGCTGTCTGGGAAAATAATTCTTATAAAATAACATTTAAAGATTTAAAAGGTAATACTATTTCAGGTAAAGAAATTAGAAATAAGTATGATGAAGTGTTATGTGGAGATTTTTCTTACTCATTTTCCGGTTATAAATTAGTTGGTTGGAACACTAAAAAAGTTATAAAAATAAATCCAGGAGATTCTCTGCCTGCAATTGCTCCAAATGTGCCATATACAAATGCACTTTATAATAGTCCTCATACATATATAGGAAGTGGTCATTACACATTAAAAAACCCTTATTATGTACCTACGAAAGTTTCTGGAACTTCTACTGAGCCCAGAAAACATATGATAGGAAAAAATATAGCCTTATATCCTATTGTAGAATATTCAACATCTACTTATGTATATACAGGTACAAAATGGGAATTAGCAATGCCTTATGTATATGATGATTCTTCTTGGAAAATGAGTCTTGGAGAAATATATACTGATAACAAATGGAAATTGTAATAATAATTTAGTTTTATGATTGAATTAAATAATTTATCAGAAAAAGAAAAGAAGGAAGTACTAAAAATTTTACATCAATTATCTTCAGGAGATAGTTCAAGTTATAATGCTCTTCTACAAGAGGATTATAATGAAATACCTGTAGATATTGAAACATTTTTAAGAGATAAAAAATATCTTGGAAAAGGTGTTACTTCAGAAGAAGGTAAATTTATGGTATTTCCTTTTTGGGTAAAGACATTAAAAGAAATATTTCCTGACCCTCTTCAGCCTGCTATTTACAATACTGTTGCTTTAACTGGAGGAATTGGGTTAGGAAAATCTTTTATTGCAGTTGTTATATTGTTATATGAATTGTATCGAATGTTATGTTTAAAGAATCCATATACTTATTACGGGGTTATGGAATCTGATTTAATAACATTTGCTGTAATGAATACTACTTTAGATGCAAGTAGAGGAGTTGCTTGGGACAAACTACAACAATTACTTCAATCTTCTGAGTGGTTTATGAATCATGGAACTGTATCTGGAAGAGATTATCAAGAATGGCGTCCACCTGCTGGTATTGAATTGATTGCTGGGTCTAGAGTTAATCATGTTCGAGGAAAAGCTATATTTTGTGCTTTTCTTGATGAAATTTCTTTTCAACCAAATATGGATGTAGAAATTCAAAAGGCTAAAGCAAAAGAGCTTGTATCAGAAGTAGTCAATCGTATGCAATCACGATTTATGAAAGGTGAACATAATCCCACAATCCTAACAATAGCTTCTTCTAAACGAACTGAACAGTCTTTTATGGAAGTTTTTATTCAGCAAAGAAAAGCTTTGGACAGTAAATCTACTTTGATTATTGATGAGCCACAATGGGTAATAAGAACAGATAAAGATTCACCTAGAAAATTTAAAGTTGCTATCGGAAATAAATTTTTAACTTCTGAAGTAATTCCATTAGATGCGACCGAACAAGATTTAAAGCTTTATAGGGACAGGGGTTTTAACATATTAGATGTTCCTATGGGATATTATGAACAATTTGTAGAAGATACAGATAAAGCATTACAAGATATTGCAGGTATTTCAACTACAAATAGTTCTAGATATATTAGTGGTGCTAGATTAAAAGAAGTTAAGAATGAAGAATTAAAAAATCCATTTGAACAAGATATTCTTGAAGTAGGAAATGCTCAAGATGATACTCATCAATATTATGATTTCTTTAACCTAGATAATATACCTCAAGGCATGAAAGAAAAACCATTATATATTCATTTAGATATGTCTATTAGTGGTGATAAAACAGGTATTGCAGGTGTATGGATTAAAGGTAGCAGACCACATAAAGAAAATGAGCCTGAATCTCATGATGGTCTATTTCAATTAGCATTTTCAGTGTCTATAAAGGCTCCAAAAGGACATCAAGTTTCTTTTGAAAAAAATAGACAATTTATATATTGGTTAAAAGAACAAGGATTTAATATTAAAGGTGTATCATCAGATACTTTCCAATCATATGATTTATTACAAGCAGTGCAAAGTAGAGGTTTTGATACTGAAATTATTTCAGTTGATAGGCTGACAGACCGAGTTTGTTTACCTTATCAATTCTTTAAAAATGTTATATATGAGAAAAGAATTGAAATGTATGATTCCACTTTGTTAACAGAAGAAATCATAGGGTTAGAAAGAAATAATAACTCAGGTAAAGTTGACCACAGCCCTGCTGGAATAAATTCAAAAGATAGTGCTGATGCTGTTTGTGGTGCTTTATGGAATGCTTCTAAACATGTTGAAGAATTTAATTTTGAATTTGG
>AUXO010673630.1_pt1 | contig 12228 bp, 1 predicted proteins | sample 768731 | NCBI WGS metagenome assembly AUXO01 (sample SAMN02715735, study PRJNA202380) | gut metagenome | biome: sheep rumen | host: Ovis aries | place: New Zealand: Palmerston North | reverse complement strand
GCTGGATATCTCCCATAAGGATTTTTCAGTTGCATTTGATTTATTGAATCAACAAAATTTAATTGATGTTTTGTTAGAAAATATGCCTGATGACAAAACGGAATTTGATGTTATATTTCAGCTTGCCCAAGGAGACTTTGAAAAAAATTATGGTGAAATTAAATTTAATGTCAATGATATTACTAACATGATTAATAAAAGTATGACAGACAGTATTCAAATTGTATTAGATATCATTAATAATATTGTTAATACTAATATAAACAGTACTAATGTAGATGGTACTCATACAGATAGTGCTAGTCAAAAGGTACAAGAGGTTTAAAGAGGGGTAACCCTCTTTTTCATAAAGGGGGTTATTATGAGTGTAAATTTAGATGCGTTAGTTCAAAGCATGGCGCAGGATGGTAACTTATGGTTAGGGCAATTACAGTTACCTCATGCTAAACGATTCCTTAGAAACTCGGTTAGAAAGTTTTATGCCAGTTATCGTCCAGCTTATTATCACCGTAGATTCAGTTTATATAAAATGGCTAGGTTCACTGTTAGTGGAGAGCCTTTTTTAATAGAGTTAGGTGGAGAATTTTCTGGAATGGGGCATAGAGTTGGTGAAGATTATATTTATGAAAATAGTTTTAAAAGAGGCTTTCATGGTGGTGCTAAAAGTGGGCCGGGGCACCCATTTCCTGGAGTGCCTCTGTGGAGGGTACCATATCCTGAATATACATTTTGGGGTGGTGTAGCAAGGTATACAGATCCTCCCTATGAAACTTTTGTGCAATGGTGGAATAATTTTGTAGCACGCCAAGGTCCACATCTAAAAACAGTAGTATTAAAACGGCTGAAGCAAAAATACATGGCACAAATTTTAGAATATTTATATGAATGAAAGGGGGAGGATGATTCATTATGGCTGATGTAATCAAGACTGTTGGCATTGATGCAAATGATTTAAAATCTTTGTTTAGTGATTTAAAAAAAGATATTAAAAAAACAGCGGAAGTAGATGTTGTAGTAAAACAATCTACAACCGGGGGAGACCAGGTACGAAAAGATCTTGATAAAACAGAAAAAAAGATTCAGGAAGTAAATGCAAAAGATGTTAAAATTATGCAAATGCAAAAAGCAGAAAAATTTTTAACTAATAGCGCATTTAATAAACAAGGGAAACCGCATCAAGAAATGATTAAATTAATGTCTTTATTCCGCCCGGGAGAAGACTTACTAGACACATTAGATGATGCAGTTAGTGACTATAAGCTAGGTAAAAAAAACGGACTTTCAGAAGATAAATTATTGCCTTTAAAACAACAAATTGTAACCACCTTTCAAGCATATAAGACATTAGCGGGTAGCGATTTTAATATAGAGGAAATTCAAGATATTATTCCTGACTTTTCAACAGTATTAGAAGAAGTAAAAAATGGAGTCAGGACTTATGCCCAAGCAATAAATAATGTTTTTTATTCAATGAATGAAATATTAAAAGAAAAGGGTGTACAAGGATTAGAAAATTTTATTCAAAATTTATTTAATAATGTTGATGATGGTGCTGATATTGTTTCTCAAATAATTCCAGATACATACAAAGGCACGTCTCCTTGGTCCTGGATAAAGGAATGGGATTTACCTTTACGTTATTATGGCAAAGATGCATGGGCAAAGAAAAAGCAAGAAGAAAATGTATTCCAATATAATAATCAAGTTAAATCATTAAAACTAAATAAAAGTAACAAAAATGCGACTTTAACAAATTTAGCTTTACCGCAATTAAAACAAAATAATTTATATGAGTATGCTCAACAATTAAAAAATACTGCAGCTTATGCGGTTAACGAGATACAAGAAGAGCGTGCGATTTTATATAAAGATTATGAAAGAGTCGGGGAAGAAATAATTGGAACAGGTGGTCATGTTAATCCTGGAGCAGCAATTAAAAAGTATAATCCAGATACATTAGTACATACACATCAATTTGATACAAAATTTGACAATCTCCGTTTTTCTTTTGATGATATACAAATGATGATAGCTTCAAAAGTTAAAGAAATGATCCTATTATGCGGAGATGAAATGTTAACTCTAGACATATCATCCATTCCCAAACAAAATCTATCTGATTTTTTTACAAATATTCGAGGCGCATATAACGCAGTTGCTGCCAGTTATGGAGCAGAAATTATTCAGCAAGCAGATGGGAGCATTATTACTAATACAGACAAACTTCCTCCTGAAATACAGAATTCTATTGCCCAAATGTATAATAGAATGCTAACGCAATATGCGAATCAATTTGGTGGGAATTTATACATTGAAAAACTGAATACAGAAGACCAAAGTTGGGATGATGTTTTTGATGCTCGTCAAAATCTTATTACTCCAGAAGCGTTTCAACAGACAAAAAAATACTTAGATGCTCTTGCAAATCCAGATTTCCAAACAGCTGTTGCATTGTTAAAGGAACTACAAAAAAAAGATGGTTTTATAAGTTCTGCACAAAATAATGAGGATTCAAATCAAAATTCCTCTCCCGTTGCTATTAAGACAAGGCAACCAAATAAAATTAAATTTGAATCCCTCACCAAAGATGAATTTGAAACATTTGTACATCAAATGTCATTTGAAGACGAAGATGAAGTCACTTTTGATTGGAAAGAAATAGAAAAATTATATGATATTCCTGTAACAAAAACCGCCAAAAGTAGGAAGAAAAAAATACAAGATGCCTTAATAAGAATTTCCGATCAACAAGAAGTCGCTTTTAATGAAGCATTTGAAGCATATAATAAACAGGATGAAGCAGAGTTTTTAAAAAAAGCACAAACCTATAATCGTTTTCGGCGTATTGGATATCATTATGCTAGTGAATTAGCGGGGCAACCAGAGAAAGATACCCCTAAAAAGAAAAAACAAGAAGCCAAGGCTCGACAAGAGAATGCAGAAGCAATCAATGCAGAAAATGATGCGATAGAAAGACAAAAAATTAGTAAAGAAGAAGCAGAAAAAACTATTCGTGAGCGTTATGATACAAAAATGGTGGACCAACGTAAGGTCCAACAAAAAACCAATGTAAAGGAAACTGGGGATATTGTTTCAGATATTGGTTTATATGAAAAGAAATTACAAGAATTACAAGATCTACAACAAGCTCAGTTTCGGTTTGCTACGGATGCTTATAATAAAAGTGTTGAAAATGGGAAAAACCCCGAAAGTAATACTGATTGGCAAGCTTATATACAATCCGCTCATGAATATGAAGCTGCAATTCAAATCGTAAACGATAAATTAACCGAATTAAGAGAAAAGCAATCTCAGATAGATCAGCAAAATCAAGAGGCCCCTTCTTCTACCCCACAACAAGAGTCTGTACAAAATACAGCGGAAGCGGTTCAAGAAGAAGCCGAAGCACACCAAGAAAATGCATCTGCAATTGAAGCAGAAAATCAAGCTAAAAATGAGACTCCTCCGCAGACTTCTCCTGTTGATAATGCTGAAAGTATTCGTGAAGAAGCGGAAGCTCATGAAAATAACGCGGAAGCAATTAGAGAAGAAAATGCTGCACGGCAAGACAGAGATGAAACACCGTTAGAGATGTCATTAGACTTTGATGAGTATACACAAGATGATGTTCGTAATATTATTGCTCAACAAAAGTTTGATGAGCCAGACGTAGATGAAATACTAACGGATCATGGTTATATTCCACATACGGATGATACACCTGATCAAAAAGTAGCAAAAGCAATGGCTGCAGCAGAAGAGTTCATTAAGCGTAAGAAAGATAATGAGAATGAAATACTAGCGGCAGCAACAGATTTATATAATGAAATTTTTGAAAGTGGGGAAGATCCTTTACAAGATGCCCGTTTTTTAAAACAAGCTTCTGCGTATCAATATTATCAAAGAGGCGAAGAATTAGTAAATGAAGAAATTGACCGAATACAGCAGGATGCTAAAGATGAAAGAGAACGTCAAGAAAAATTAGCTAGAGAAGCAGCAGAAAAAGCTGAAGAAGAAAGACAGGCTCAACTTCGAGCGCAACAAGAAGAAGCAGAAAAAGAACGTCTTAGATTAGCTGCTTTAGAGCGATCAAAAGATATTGTTTTAGATGAAGAATCTCCTTCCATTGATCGAGAGCATGCTCTTTTAACCCAAAACAAAGCGGCTGAAGAAGCAAATCAACAAATGAAATTAACTACTGCAGAAACAGCTTCTAGTATGGAAGAAGTTACTGCGGCTACTGAGAGGACTGCTGAAGCGGCACAACAAGCAGCAGAGGCAATACATCAAACTAACGATGCTCGTAATGAAGCTATTGCTGCTTCACAACAGTATACAGATGTTTTAAATATTGAAGCTGAGGCTGCGCAGGCTCTAGCCAATAGCATAAATGCGGGAGTAGAAGCAGCACAAAAAGATTATGCATTAAAACAAAAAAATATAGATCAGCAACAAGAACAGGGTCAAACTCAAAAAGAAGAATCAAAAAATAAAAAAGAACAAGAACGGGAAGAAACGCAAAAACCCCCCCGCACCTCTTCAAAACAATCAGAGGTACAATCTAAATCAGATAAAGCATACAATAAATTAGATAGATTAATTGAAAAACGTTTTAATGCACAACGTGATTTAATTACGGAAAAAGATAGAAAAAAAGCAGCAGGACTTAGAGATGATATTCAAGGGTATGATGATGAAATAGCGAAAATACATGAATTAATTAATGCTAATCAAGAACTTGCCAATGCGAAAAGAGAAGAAAGCGCAACCAAATCTCAAGAAAAATTTGACAAAAGATTAAATGATTATACAACAGAAATTGAAGCAGCAAAACAAGAAGAGGCTGCAATTAAAAGAATAGATAAACTTAAAAAGAAAATCAATGATACGAAAATTTTTTCTGCTGAAGAACAATTAAAAAATAATAAAGTATTGCCTGATCGCGTTGAAGAATTTACAGCTTCACTTAAAAATGTTAGAGCAGAATATGATGCTGTTACCAAGGCTATGGAGAATTATGGTAACTTAACTGAAGCGGAATTAGTAGAATTAGAAAATCGGGCGGAAGCATTACGTACAAAATTAAAAGAGGGATTGATTCCTGATAACGCTTTAAAAGCTGATACAGATCAAATAAATAATGTAATTCGTAGTATCGTTGAATTTCAAAAAGCAAATAATTTAGATCGTGGTAATCGAGATACAGTATCTGGTTGGTTAGAAACTTTAAAAACGGGAAAAACTAGTGGTAATATTACAGTAAAGCAACTCGAAAAAATTATATCTGCTTTCAGAGAAATGCGGACGGCCGTGGCTGATAGTTCTCAATCAGGACAAAGTTTTACTGCTATGGTTGGAGAACGTGTGAAATCGTTGGGTGCTTATCTTTCTACTTTTGTTGGGTTCTATGAAATCATGGGGCAAGTTCGTGAAGGTTTAACTATTATAAAAGACCTTGATGATGCTTTAACAGAAATGTCAAAAGTGTCAGATGAGCCACTCTCTCGTCTTAAAGCGTTTCAAACAGAAAGTTATAATATTGCAGAAGCAGCTGGCACGACGGGAATGGTTATTCAACAAAGCACAGCTGACTTTATGCGTTTAGGCCAGTCTTTAGACGAGGCTCAGAAATCTGCAAAAAATGCTTCTACATTATTAAACGTATCTGAATTTAGTGATATTAGTGAAGCAACAGATGCTTTAATTGCAATGAGTGCCGCCTATGAAGAATTGCCTCAAGAAGATATATTAGATAAATTAAATAATATCGGTAATAACTTCTCTATTTCTACTGAGGGATTGGCAACAGCTTTACAGAATTCTGCAGCAACCCTTCGTACTGCGGGTAATGATATTGATGAAAGTATTGCATTAATTACTGCTGGTAATCAAATTGTACAAGACCCAAATAAAGTTGGTAATGCTTTTAGAACGGTTGCATTAAGAATTACGGGTACGAAAGAAGCTAAAGATCAATTAGCTGCGCTTGGTGAAGATGTTGACGATTTTGTTGTTCAGACAGAGGCAAAATCACGACAGATTATTAAAGATTATACAGCTGTAGCTAAAAATGGATTTAAAGGCGTTGACATATTAGATGAAAACGGGAATTTCCGTAGTACTTATCAAATCTTACAAGATATTGCCGATGTTTATGAAGAAATTGTAGAGACTGATAAGAAATATGGTACAAATAGATCACAAGGATTACTTGAAACACTGGCTGGCAAAAATCGTGCAAACGTTATTGCATCTGTCTTGCAATCACCAAGCGTACTTCGAAACGTATATGAATCCTCTCAGAATTCTTTTGGCTCTGCTGAAGAAGAACTTGAGAAATGGAAAGACTCCATTACAGGCCACCTTGCTACAATTCAAAATAAATGGCAACAAGCCTGGACGACTGTTGGTAATCGTGATCAGATCAACTTCTTTATCGATCTTGGTTCCGCAGTTTTAGATGTAGTTAATAAATTTGGTATGTTGGAAACTGTAGTCCCCACAATAGCTCTCTTATATGGTACTGTATTAAGAGCAGGAAAAGAAAATATGGGAGTAATGCAATTTCTACAAGCCGCCTTTAAAGGTTTGGGTAAAGAAGTTGGGGCTACTACCAAAGTGGTTGGGGAAAGCTTTGACGATGCGGCGGATGGAATAGTTGAACTTACAAAAGTGACTGGTGGTTTAGGAATCACTTGGGGTACTTTAATTGGTATAGCGGCGGCATTAGGCGCTACTATGTATTTAGGCTATAAACATTCGCAAGCATATAGTGATAGTACTGAAGCACTTATACGAAGAAATAAAGCTTTAATTAAACAAAACCAAGAAAAAACGCAAAGTTTACAAAACGAATTAAAAGAAAATCAAAATAATGCAACTTCTTTGCAAGAATTACTTACCAGATATCAAGAAGCAACGGTGGGTTCTGAAGAATACTATCATATTCGTCAGCAAATTGCAGATCAATTTCCACAGTTAATTGTGGGATACGATGGTGAACGAGGCGCAATTATTGATACTACAGAGGCTATTCAAGATCAGGTCACTGAATATAATAATCTTGCTGAAGCAAGTAAAAATGCATTACGAGTTCAAGCAGAAGAAAATATAAAGCGAGGCATCGAGGGGGACACGGGAGCCAATTGGTTTGAAAAACTATTTTTAGGCAAATCCGATAATTCAACTACACAAGATTTACGAAATAAAGCTAAAGAATTACAAGATGAATTAACATTAGTACAATCTGGTGGGATGTCTGCACGAATGTATGATGTTTCTGATCCTAATACAGGGGCAATAACAGAGAAAGGACTTACTCGCGAAGAAGCAATTGCAGCGATAACTAAAGAATTAGGAGACGTTACCGAACAATTAGGTGACCAGCAACAATATTTTCGTGAAAACTATGCTTTAGTTATTGATGATTTAGATGCAAGTAATGAACCATTGGTTAAAGCTGTATCTAATTTAGAGAAACTAGCTTCACAAACAGATACTACACTTGGTGAATTTTTACAGTATTATGATATTCTAAAAGAGACTGATTTTAGCGAAAAAGGGAATATTGGGGAACAACTGCAATCATTGTTTAATCCTAATTTTGACAAAATCACCGCCAAAGATTACCAACGCAGTTTACGTAAAACCCTTGCAGATGTGATGCAATCTTTGCATATACGACAAGATGAATTCAATAATTGGTTTGATCTTTTAGGTTTAGATGATTCAGTAGATTCATTTAATTCCCAAATGATGTCAATCATTAACAATGTCGATTATCAGAAAACTGCTAAACAATTTGGATTAAACTGGGCGAATACTGTCAAAAATCTTTCTGCGTCTGATATTTTATCATTTAATGCAGATGATTTCTTTTCTACCACTTTTGTCAATGATTTTAAAGAACGTAATGCAGATTTGGCAAAAAATATGGCTGACGCTACTGCTTTAAATTTGTCAGCAATAAATTTACAAGACGAACAATTAATTCAAAATGCTAAAGAATTGTCAGATGCTTATGATCAAGCAATGTCCGAAATTGAAGCACGAGGCATAGATTTAACAAAATCAATATATGGGAATATTGATCTTAATAATAGACAGCTATTAAATGGCAATGAAACAGTTTTAGGCAGCTGGGGCAATTACGAGGGATTAGACATAGCTTTCTCTCCCATTTTACAAACTCCCAATGGACCTGTATTATTAGACGATGATGCTATTGCCGATTATTTTTATGGATTATTTGAACATTTAGGAGATAATTGGACTACAGAAGATCTATTAGCAATAGATGCAGATACAGAAAAATCTTGGACAACATTACATGGCCTTATTGCAGATGTTGGAGAAACAGCTGAAGCTACTGCAGAAAATATGCATTGGGTTGAAGAACTCAAATTTGTTAAAAATGAATTAAATGCAGTGGGGGGCGAAGGAGTCCTTGCTTTTAAACAATTTGCTGATGACGCTATTGCTCAGGGTATTGTAGAAACGTATTCTGAGGCTATTGAATTAGCAACACGCTTTAATTTAATTGTTGATGATACTGCCGAAGGTTTGCAGCAATCCTTTGAAGCTTGGAAAACAGATACTAAAGCCAATATCGAGAGTATTGCGCAAGCAGAAACTGCTTTAAATACTATAATATCTGAACAGTTAAAAACTGGACATGTTTCTCAAGATAACGCTTCTGCACTAATTACTGCTAATCCTGAATATCAAACTGCTTTAGAATATACTGCACGAGGTTTACAGCTAAATGTGGCTCAAGCCCGTCATTTAAGAGATGCTGAAAGGCAGCTTCAGCGCCAGGATCTTACTGCAAAATATACCGAGCTTAACGATCAATTTACTTCTAATGAAGCAGAATTGAACAATTTAATAGAGGTTTATGGAGATCTTACTGATAAAGAAAGTGAAGATGCAAAACAAAAATTAGAACAGATTAGTAGTCTATTGATGGCTCAAGAGGCAATTAAAGGGCAGGTCTCCGCTTTACAAGAGTTGCAAGCACAATATGGGGCCACTGCCAGTGCCTATGCTGAGTGGCAAGCAGGATTATCAAGTGGTAATTATTCTGATCAATACGATACTATTACAGGCTGGAAAGATACCTACAAACAACTTCATGAGCAAGGCCGTTATGGTAATGATGATTATGAAAACTTTACCCGCATGTTCTATGGTAATGTAGATTTTGGTATTAAAGGAGCATCTAAAAAATATGAACCGATTTCTGGGTTTATAGATAAATATTTTACAGAAGATGATCAAGGCCCTATTAAAATGTATCAGGCCATGAAAGATGCGGTGCAAAAAGAAATTGAGAAAGATCCAGATGGTGGTTTTTCTGGTTGGATTACAGACGATGGTAATTTAAACGTTAAAAATCTTGATCAACTTTCTATGCTCATGACAGATTATTTCAAAGATTCTATGGGTGAAGATTTTATATTTACCCCTGAATTGATGGAAATATTCTCTAAAGCCTTTACAGAATTTGGTATAGGTGATTTTTTAAAGGCAGACGAGGAGCAACAAACCGTTGAGGGACTTACTAAATCCATTGCAGAAATGGAAGACTATTTAGACGGGCTTGGAGAAAATGATAAACCAATAGAAGAACGGAGTGCTAAATGGCAATTATGGAATGAGATATTACAAGATACAAAGTTACAATTATTATCATTACAAGCAGCAGAAGCGAAATACAAATCACCAGAAGAGATTAATAATTTAGTAGACACTGTAAACCAAGGATTAGAGGGTCAAGGTTCAGAAACTAAAGTAGAAGTTCCTGTTATAGTTACTAATGCAGATGAAGCAAACTCTACTATTAATTCATTAATAGAAGCTAGAAATGAATTAACAAAGGTAGATGAAAAAACAGGCGAAATCATTCCTATAGAGGGTATGGGGGATGCCTATGCTGCTATTAATGAGCTAATTGCTTATTATACTGGTCAAAAACAAATCTTTGAACAGCCCTGGATTATGAATGTTGATACTAGTAACATCCAAGACAGTGGTTTAGCAGAATTTGTTAAAAAGGTACAAGAATATCAAACGACATTAAATCAGCTCAAAGAATCTGACCAGGCCAATGGTCTCGACTCAACAAAATCACAAACATTACGTGATAATTTAGAAACGATTCATCAAGAATTGGTTGAAATGGATAAAGAATCTGGGCATGAATATACTGCTCAATTAGGGTTTAACCTTAATGCCGAAGATCTCCCCGCAGAAATACAAAAGATATTTGGACTTGGTGATACAACCGCAACAGAAACTGAAAATGAAATTGCTATTAATTTTAATGTAGATCAACCAAACGAACAAATAACTGCATTAGAAAATTCACTTGCTGATATTGCTAAAGAAAAAGTTGAAATCACTTTTGCTTTACGAGATGAATATGGGAATCCCATTAGCGCAACAGATGTTGGTTTATCTTCTACTAGTGGTGCAAGCGGAGTCGCTCCTTTAACAGAGGATCAAAAAGACAGGCAACAGAATAAGATTAATTCTATTATGGAGGAGCGAATAAACCCTGGCTCCGTGGGAACATCGTCTGAAGATTATAATATTAGAGTAAAGCCTAATACCATCCAACAATCTTGGGAACTTACTAAAGAAAGATTCCAAAGTTTCGCTAAAAAAGTCCAAGAAATTTGGGGAGTGTTAAAATCTACAGAAGTCAAAGATACTCCAAAAACACGGGAAGAAATGGAGGCCACTCGTGGTCTTACCAAACCTACTTTAAATCCTCAGCCAAATGCATGGGAAGAATTTACTTCTACTGTTAAACGTAGATTTGCTAGTCTTTTTAATCCATCTAATAATAAATCAGAAGCAGAACCTATTGAACAAGAAGTAGTAGCAAAAGCCGAAGAAGGAACTGGAGCTAAAGCTGCAGAGGATATTCAAAATGAAGTAGATAACCAAGAACCCGTTAAAGCTCCTGTTGAAGTAGAAGTTGCCCCTTCATCTTCCACTACGCCAGAAAAATCTGTTATTAGCGAAGAAGAAATACAGACAGCTATGTCGCAAGCTAGTGAAGCAGACGCATATATTACAAAGTTCAAAAAGTGGAACGAAACTGGAAACGTAAATGCTCTTGATGTAATGAAAGCGATGGAGCAAATGGCTGCATTAGCAAAAGCAGTAGAATGGTTGCAACAAAATGCTCCAGAAAGGCTTTCAGAGGGTTATGTAGAAGATATTAATTCTTCTTCACTATCTCCATTGACATTTAGTGGCACTGGTATGTCTAAACCTACTAATTATGCACCACCTCAAGTAAGATCTGAAGAAACTTTAAATGAATTACAGGGACAAATATCTGCATTAGAAAAAGAAAAAGAAGAACTGAATTCTAGTATTACTCAATTAACTAATGAGACGATTCATTATGCGACAACTGGTGAATCTGAAAAATTAGAAGAAGCCGATACTCAGTTAACAGAAAAAAGAGAAAGATTACAAGAAGTAAAAAAAGAAATTGAAACATTAACAAACGAACTTAATAATCCTACAGGGAAAGCTGAAGCAGTAGAATCACAAAATGCAGAACAGGGGAAAAAGCCTGGTTTCCTTCAAAGAATTATTGATGGTATTCTAGGTGTAGAAACAACTTATGCTGCCACTTCTGATGAAATTAATAATAATCCTATTGAGCCTGATATGGATATTTCTCATGTGGAACAAGGTACGGATCAAATTACAGGTGAATATGTTCCCAATGTGGTTAATTCTTTTGACGAGGTTACAAATACTCCTATTGAGGCGAATACCACAGAGGCAGAGAAGAACCTAGATACAATGCAACAGCATGCTGAGGAATTATTTAAAACAATGTCTCAGCCTATCCAGCTATCTACTATGAATAAACCGTCTCAGCCTTCTTCTCCTCAACCAGCATCCTCTTCTTCTAGTAGCGGAGATGATGGTACAAAATCTGCGGGAGCATTTGCATCTGCGATTGATTCTGTGCAGAAAAAGATGGTGACTTTTAAGTCTGGTATACAGGACTTTAAGGATAGTATCAAAGAAGCATTTTCAGGTCTTAGTTCTTCAGATGGAATGGAATTAGATGTTGGACCGTTGACAGAGGATCTTTCGAATGTTGCTTCTGAATTTGGTAACTTAAAGACCAATGCAGACAGTGCGTCTGATAGCGTTTCATCTTTCGGCTCGACTTCTGCCAATTCTTTATCTGAA
>AUXO010474207.1_pt1 | contig 12228 bp, 13 predicted proteins | sample 768731 | NCBI WGS metagenome assembly AUXO01 (sample SAMN02715735, study PRJNA202380) | gut metagenome | biome: sheep rumen | host: Ovis aries | place: New Zealand: Palmerston North | reverse complement strand
ATGAACCGCCAGATTACTGGCCGCATCGCCACCTATAACTTCTCGCCCACACCGCTCAGCGAGAGCAACCTGAAGGAAGAGAAGGCCCACGGACAAATCTTTGTGACAGGTAATACAGTTATTGATGCCCTCCACATGGTTGTTGACAAACTGAAGAACGACCCCAAACTTGCTGCAGAACAAGAAGATGTCCTCCTTGCTGCAGGCTACGATGTTACAAGACTTCAGACATCAGCCATCAGCCATCAGCCATCAAGAAAGCTTGTCCTTATCACAGGCCACCGTCGTGAGAACTTTGGTGACGGATTCATCAGTATGGTAACAGCCATGAAGGATCTCTCAGAGAAGTATCCTGAAGTGGACTTTGTTTACCCCATGCACCTGAACCCCAATGTGCGTAAGCCTATTCACGAGGTGTTTGGTGAGGATTTGACCCGTCCGAACTTCTTCTTTATTGAACCGTTGCAGTACGTGGAGTTTGTGTATCTAATGGAGAAGAGTACTGTAGTGCTCACAGACTCTGGTGGTATTCAGGAAGAAGCACCTGGTCTTGGAAAGCCGGTTCTTGTAATGCGTGATACCACCGAACGTCCCGAAGCTTTGAAGAGTGGTACTGTTCATCTGGTGGGCACAAACCACGACCTTATTGTAAACGAAGTCAGTACACTACTAGATGATGCAACTGCCTACGAGAAGATGAGCAAAGCTGTGAACCCTTATGGCGATGGAAAGGCTTGCTCGCGCATTGTAAGAGCACTAAATGGTGAACAAGTTGATAGATACGAAGTATAATAATAAAGATACTTTAATGAAAGGCATAGTACTCGCCGGAGGATCCGGCACAAGACTTTACCCTATAACCAAGGGTGTTAGCAAGCAATTGCTCCCAATTTATGACAAGCCGATGGTGTATTATCCGATTTCCGCACTTATGCTAGCAGGCATTAGGGATATACTGATTATCTCTACACCATATGACCTCCCCGGCTTCAAACGCCTTCTCGGAGATGGATCCGATTATGGAGTTCACTTTGAATATGCGGAACAGCCTTCTCCTGATGGACTTGCACAGGCCTTCATTATTGGTGAAAAGTTCATCGGTAATGATTCTGCTTGTCTTGTGTTAGGAGACAACATCTTCTATGGAAGTGGTTTCACTGGTTTGTTACGCAGTGCTGTAAAGGATGCGGAGGAAAACAAGAAGGCAACAGTGTTTGGCTATTGGGTTTCAGACCCTGAACGGTATGGTGTAGCTGAGTTCGATAAGCAGGGAAATTGCTTGAGTATAGAAGAAAAGCCCCAAGAACCTAAGAGCAATTATGCAGTAGTGGGTCTTTATTTCTACCCCAATAAGGTCGTGGATGTGGCTAAGCATATCAAACCTTCTGCACGTGGGGAACTGGAGATAACAACTGTGAACCAGGAGTTCTTGAAGGATGGTGAACTGAAAGTCCAGGTCTTTGGTCGTGGCTTTGCTTGGTTAGATACTGGTACCCATGACAGCCTTGCTGAAGCAAGTACTTTTGTTGAGGTCATCGAGAAACGTCAAGGCTTAAAAGTAGCCTGCTTGGAGGGTATCGCATACCGCAATGGCTGGATCTCTGAAGAGAAGATGCGAGAACTCGCAAAACCTATGCTCAAGAACCAATATGGCCAGTACCTGCTGAAAGTCATTGATGAGATGAAAGAAGAAACTAATTCCAATTTCTTCCGCGACAAGGGGTTAGAACAACAAGAATTGTAATTTATAGAGATAAGATAATGGATAAGCAAATTACCGTAACTTCACCATTACTTCCCAATCTTGACGAGTTTAATGAAATGCTCAAAGAAATATGGGCAAGTAAGTGGGTGACCAATATGGGACAGTTTCATGTACAGTTGGAGAAGGCGTTATGCGAGTATCTGAAGGTTCCTTATATTAGCCTCTTCACAAACGGCACTTTACCTCTTCTAACAGCTTTACAAGCACTTCGAATCACAGGAGATGTAATAACCACTCCATATAGCTTTGTTGCCACCACTCATAGTATCTGGTGGAATGGTTGCCGCCCTGTGTTTGTTGACATAGAGGAGGATACTTGTGGTATAGATCCCGATAAGATTGAAGCCGCTATCACTCCTAAGACTACAGCCATTATGCCAGTTCACTGCTACGGCAAGCCAGTGAAGATGAAGCGCATCCAAGAGATTGCTGATAAATATGGCTTGAAAGTTATTTATGATGCTGCTCATGCGTTTGGCGTTGAGGTGGATGGTGAGAGCGTGCTGAATGCAGGAGATATGTCGACCCTTAGTTTCCATGCTACAAAGGTGTATAACACATTGGAAGGTGGCGCCCTTGTTATGCATGATGAGCAGACCAAAAAACGTATTGACTACCTGAAGAACTTTGGCTTCTCAGGAGAGACGGAAGTTGTGGCTCCAGGTATCAATAGTAAGGTTGATGAGGTTCGTTCAGCATATGGTCTCCTTAACCTGAAACAGGTTGATACTGCGATTGCTAATCGTCAAAAGGTGGCGAATAAGTATCGTGAGGCATTGAGAAATGTTTCTGGTATCCGCTTCTTTGACGATATGCCTGGCGTACGTCATAATTACAGCTATTTCCCCATTTTTATCAACGCGGAGGAATACGGAAAGACTCGTGATCAACTATACTTTGAGATGCGTGATAAGAACGTATTGGGCAGAAGATATTTCTATCCGCTGATTAGCACGTTTAGCACCTATCGTGGACTGCCTAGTGCTGTTCCTGAGAATCTGCCTGTGGCAACCAAGATTGCAAACGAGGTCATTTGCCTGCCTATGCATCACGAATTGACAGATGGGGATATTAATAGAGTACTTGAAATAGTTGTAAGGTAAATATGAAGAATTTACTTATTATTGGTGCCAGAGGTTGGGGGCGTGAAATCTTCAATATGCTTCCTGATTGTATTGGTTATCAATCTGAATTTGACGTTAAGGGCTTCCTTGATGATGACCCCAATGCGTTAGACGGAAAACCTGGCTATCCTCCAATTTTAAATAGTGTAGAGGATTATACTATTGAGCCAAATGACGTTTTTGTATGTGCAATGGGAGATGCTCAATGGAAGAAACACTATGCCGAGTTAGTGTTAAATAAAGGAGGCAAATTTATTACCTTGGTTCATAAGAATGCCGATATTCAAAGGAATACATCACTTGGAGAAGGATGCATAGTTTGCCCTAATGCCACAATTTCGTGCGATATTAAAGTTGGGTGTTTCGTCACATTCATGGCTTACTCTACCGTTGGGCATGATTCTGTAGTTGATGATTATGCTCATATAGGAACGCGCAGTTTTATGGGTGGATATTCATCTTTAGGCTGCTGCTCGACACTACACACTGGTTCTATTGTTCTTCCTCATGTTAAGGTTGGCGATAATTGTATAGTAGGTGCAGGTTCAGTTGTAATCCGCAAGGTTTCCAACGGAACGACAGTTTATGGTAATCCTGCAACAAAGTTAAAATATTAATTTTTTATTAAATATCTAAATAATGGAATTAAAAGAATTTATCGAGAGTTTTGCAAATCAGTTTGATGATACTGATGCTAGTGAGTTCAAAGCAGAAACTGTTTTCAAGGAATTGGATGAGTGGTCATCACTTATCGCTTTGAGTGTAATAGCAATGGTTGATGAGGAGTATGACATATCCATCAAGGGTGAGGATATTCGTAATTCGAACACCATTGAAGACTTATTTAATGCTGTTAAAGCAAAAGCATAAAGTCTATGAATATCCGAAAAGACCTGAAGCCTACCGATAATATACAAGAACAGATAAAAATTGGTAAGGCGATAGCAGAGACTTATGAAGAGTCAATGCTCGAATTTGTCAAGAAAGAGATTTATAAGACTGAGAACTGGGGTGCTGTGTCCAAAGAAGACATGGTTTATATCGCCATATATGACTATTGGGTATATGGTTTCCGCCCCGACCAGCAATTATATTATCATCTTCTTGGCAAGTCGCACGCAGTTAAGCAAACCTACATGACAATGATGGAGGATTTTGTTTACTATGCAAGATTAAATAGAAAGGCCGACTTTCATAAGTTCGAAGATAAGTATGAGGCCTATTGTAATTTAAAGCAATATTATGGACGTGAAATTATTAAAGTTACATCGCTTGAGGATTTTCCAAAATTTGAAGCTTTTGTATCAAGACATCCTAATTTTGTTCTAAAACCAATCGGCCTTCATGATACTTATGGTATTGAACACATTGATATTACAAAAGTTGGCGATGTACGCAAGTATTTCGAAACCATTGTAAATGTTGGTCACAATTTCGATGATGACTACTACACGGTCGGTGCCGATCATGATGGCGCTGTATGTGAAGAAATTATCATACAGGATCCTTCATTTAGTGTATTCAGTCCCAAATCCGTAAGTATAATCCGTGTCCCGACAGTCAGAGTAAATGGTAAAGTGACCATATATGGAGCCTATACCAAAATTGGTGCATCTGATGATATGATTGTCGGAGAGTCACGTAATGCATATTTGTGCGGAGTTGACTGTGAAACCGGTGAGCTACTTACAAACGGTTGTACAGAGGACGGTAAGGAATATGAGTATCATCCTGTGTCTGGTGTTAAATTTAAAGGATTTAAATTCCAAAGATGGGATGAGTTGAAGAAAATGCTCCATGAACTTGCGTCAAACTTAGAACCAACAATTAACTATGTTGGTTGGGATGTAGTGCTAACGCCAAAGGGCTGGGTTCTGGTAGAAGGAAACTTTTATGGCATGAGCCTTTGGCAGATAGCATATGGCCGAGGTATGAGAAAAGAATTTGGAGATTTAATTGGCTGGCACATGGATGATGATAAGTTCTGGTGGCAGTATAAGATCAGACAAGTAGAAAAATCTGCAGGTCTTGAATAATTATCTAAACAATGAACAATCCATTTTCTTTAGAAAATAAGACGATTCTGGTAACGGGCTCTTCCTCCGGTATAGGAAGAGCCATTGCCATTGAATGCTCAAAAATGGGAGCATCATTGGTTATTACTGGACGGAACAAAGAGAGATTGCAAGATACGTATGATTCTTTGGATCACAAAGGTAATAATCACATTCAGATTATCGCAGACTTGAAAGATAATGAAGGCGTTGATATGCTTGTTAGTCAATGCCCGAAATTGAATGGACTTGTTTTGTGTGCTGGTGTCAGTAACGTAACGCCAATGCAATTTGCAACAACGGATAAAATTAATTCCGTGATGGGAGTTAATTTCTTGTCACCAGTAGAGTTGTTTCGAGTGTTGTACAAGAAGAAATTATTACAGAAAGAATCTTCTGTTGTAATGATAGCATCCATTGGGGGCGTTCGTTCAATTACTTTAGGGAATGGAATATATGGCGCATCAAAAGCGGCTCTTAATACCACTATGAAGTTCTTTGCTAAGGAGTTCGGTCCATCCAGACTAATCAGGGTTAATAGTATTTGCCCAGGAATGGTGGAAACTCCATTAATAGAGGGAGGAACCTTTACAGAAGAGCAACGAGAGGAAGATAAGAAGCGCTATGCGTTACAAAGGTATGGAAAGCCAGAAGAGATTGCTTATGGTGCCATTTACCTATTGTCAGATGCATCTGCCTGGATGACAGGTCAGGAATTAGTCATTGACGGGGGATTTTCAATCTGATAGTACTCATTTCCTCATTTTTAATTATAAGAAAATGTCATTTTTACGAATAAAGAATGTAGAGATTAAAGGCGTATCAGCGTGTATTCCATCAAAGACGGAAGATAATAGAGAGTATCCCTTCTTTGCGGAAAATGAGCTTGACAGAATGATACCAACTATAGGTGTTCAAATACGCCATGTGGCCGAGAAAGACGTGACTCCATCTGATATGTGTCTTTTGGCTGCTGAGAAGCTTATCGAAGAACTTGGTTGGGAGAAGGAGAGTATTGATGTCCTTATGTTTAATTCCCCGAGACGCGATTACATCGTACCAGACACGGCTTGTATCCTGCAAGACAGATTAGGACTCTCAAATAGTGTTATGGCATTTGATACGAATTTGGGTTGCACGGGATGGTCATATGGTATTAGCACCATAGCGTCTGTTCTTTCAGTAGGTACAATGAAAAGAGCATTATTGCTTTGTGGAGACGTACCTTCTCATAATGCTAGCTATTATGACAAGACAAAGTACCCTCTTTTCAGCGATTGCGGCACTGCAACTGCACTTGAGTTTAAAGAAGGGGCATCGGATATAGTATGCGAATTAGGAACAGATGGTGCCGGTTATGAAGCAATCATTCAGAGAGATGGTGGCGCAAGGCATCCTTTCACAGCTGAGAGCCTCGTTATGCATGAGATTGGCCCTGGTATCAAACGCTCAAGGTTAAATTCAGAAATGGATGGTATGAACGTGTTCTCTTTCTCAATGAAAAGAGCACCGAAGAGCGTTAAAGATTTGTTGGAATATATAGGTAAAGATGTCAATGATATTGACACGTTCTTTTTCCATCAAGCAAATCTATATATGAATAAAAAGATATGTAAGAAAGCCGGAATCGATTTGGATAAAGTTCCATTCTCTATTTATGATTATGGAAACACCAGTAATGCTTCTGTGCCTCTTACAATGGTAAATAACCGCAGAGAGGTTTTAAAGAATGGCTTAAACAAGAATGTTGCAGTAACATTCGGTCTGGGTTTATCCTGGGCATCCGTTTATTTTGAGACCAATAATCTGGTTGTCCCTGAAATAGTATATTGTTAATAATTTAAATAATAAAAGTCATGACAAATTTAGAAAAATACAATCAGGCATTCATTGAAACGCTGAATATTACCGAGGATCAGCTCGCTGGTCTCAAATATCAGGCAGTAGAACTTTGGGATTCTGTCGGCCACATGTCTCTTGTTGCTGCTCTGGAGGATGCCTTTGATATTATGCTGGAAACAGATGATATTATCGATCTCTCGTCATATGAGAAGGGCAAGGAGATTCTTTCAAAGAATTACAATGTAGAGTTCTAATATGAGACTGAAAGGCAAGAATGCAATAGTTACTGGCTCAAATCGTGGAATTGGGCTGGCCACCGTTAAAAGATTTGCCCAGGAGGGATGCAATGTTTGGGCTTGTGCGCGTAAACCAAACGCTGATTTTGAAAACGAAGTTAAGGAAATCGCTGAGCAGTATAATGTTTGGGTAAAACCCGTTTATTTCGAGCTTTCGGATGAAACTGCCATCAAGGAAGGGATAAAAACAATAATGGCGGATAAAAAGACTATTGACATTCTTGTTAATAATGCGGGTATTCCATATGGCGGGCTCATGATGATGACGCCTTTGTCCAAACTAAAAGAAGTGTTTGAAATAAACTACTTTGCTCAGATTCTTATAACCCAGCTTGTAGTAAGAACAATGATGCGGCAAAAGTCCGGATCCGTTATTAATATGGCATCTGTGGGCGGTATAGAAACTGAACCGGGCTACTTGGCATATGGTTCAAGCAAAGCTTCACTCATTTGGGCAACCAAGTGTATGGCTAAAGAATTAGGGCCAATAGGTATCCGGGTAAATGCAGTAGCCCCAGGGTTGACACAAACAACTATGGGTAATTATAAGAATGAGGAAGAACTGAATAAAGTAATTAACAGAACAAGTTTACGAAGAATGGCAGAACCAGAAGAAATCTGTCAAGCAATAACCTACCTTGCAAGTGACGAAGCATCTTTTGTGACAGGCCATGTTCTTGTTGTTGATGGAGGTCGAAGTATATGAGTAATAGAGAAAAAGACTTAGAGAAAATCTTGGAGTTTGCCCGTGATATGCGTCCAATGGCTCTTGAGATGGCACGGAATGCTGGCAAGGGTGGTTCGCATATTGGAGGAAGTTACTCAAGTTTTGAAATATTAGCCACTTTATATGGCGGAATATTAAAATATAACGTAGAGAATCCTGAATGGGACGAACGTGATAGGTTTCTCCCAAGTAAGAATCATTGCTATTTGGCGCAATATCCGGCACTCTGCAAAGCTGGTTTTATCAAGGAAGAAGAACTAATTACATATCACCAAAATGGAAGCGATTTAGTTGGCTACCCATGGAATGTCAAATTAGGTCTAGAACTATGCGGAGGTGCGTTAGGCCTTGGTCTTGGAGTAGGTGTAGGTATGGCATTGAATGCTAAGCGTTATAACAAAGACTACAGGGTGTACGTGTTGCTTGGTGATGGCGAATGTAATGAAGGATCTGTTTGGGAGGCTTTTATGTCCGCTTCCAGTTTTAAGCTCGATAATATCATTGCAATTATTGATTATAATAATATGCAATTTGACGGAGTAAACGATGAAATAATGTCTGTTGCTCCGATGGCAGAAAAGTTAAGAGCGTTTGGTTGGGAAACTGTAGAAGTAAATGGACACAATATTACTGAATTATATGATGCATTCCATAAAGAGCATCAAGGTAAACCACTTGCAGTTGTAGCCCACACAATTAAAGCGCATGGTATCCCGTCATTGGAGAACAAACCTGAATCGCATCATGCCGATTTGAGTAATGAAGATTATGAATTCATTTTGAACGAAATAAAAGGATAGCTATGATAGAAATCAATAAGAAAAATGCCCGCATGTGGTCTATCATGGGCATCAATCCTTCTATTTGGAGTATTGGCTTCAATGAGGTTGTCTCTAATAAAAAGAATGTTGCCTTACTAACTGCAGACTTGGCTAGGTATTCTGGATTGGTACGTACATTTAATGCCCATCCAGACAAATGCTTTAATGTTGGTATAGCTGAGCAAAATATGGTTAGCGTTGCTGCTGGTATGGCGATGACGGGAGTTCAACCTTTCATGACGACTTATGCACCATTTATGACGATGCGCTGTGCTGATCAGGTGAGACATTTGATGGGTGATTTGAACCTTAATATGAAGGCGATTGGTTCTGCAGCAGGTCTTTCTGGCGGATTCTCCGGACCAGGTCTTCAGGTGATAAGTGATATTGCACTCATGAGGAGTATCCCCAATATGGTTGTACTTTCCCCAGCAGACTGTGTGGAGGCAATCAAAATGATTGTCGCAATGTCTGAAATTGATGCACCGGTATATATGCGTTTTTGTGGTACTGTTAATCTGCCGATGGTCTATACTGAAGAGTATGATTTTGAAATAGGCAAAATAATAGAATTGCAAAAGGGAAGTAAAGTAGCTCTTTTGGCATCGGGAACAGAGATTGTGGCAGAGGCCCTAAAAGCAAGCAAAAAGATTCTCGATGAGACAGGCTTGCAAGTCACAGTTTCAGATGTCCATACCATTAAACCTATTGATAAGGAATATATTAAACACCTGACTGAAACCCATCAATTGATCGTTTCGATTGAAGAACATAATGTTATTGGCGGTATGGGTTCGGCAGTCGCAGAAGTATTGTCTGAAATTAATGCTAATGTTCGCATGAGATATATTGGTATACAGGACAAGGTTTATAAGATGGGACGTCGTCCGTATCTCTTGGAGCAGGCAGGATTAACCGCTGATAGTATTGCTTCTGCTGTAATTAGTGAGATAGAGTCGCTTTGATGGATTGCACTTCATTAAAAATTGACGATACGACCATTTTGCTTTACAGGTGCATTTATGCACCAATTAAGAGCAACATGTATATTATCATTAACAAAAAAGAGGCTGTTGTAATTGACCCCAACGACAATAGTGAAGGGTTTGAGTTATTAAGAAAGAATAATATAGACAGGATACACTTATTATTGACGCATGAGCATTATGATCATGCCATGGGCATTAATATTTTTAGAGGTGCTTTTAAGCACGTAGATTTATTCTGTCAAAAAGAAGCAGCAAAGTCAATAGAGAATCCCCGGCGAAACAATCCAATGATAGTGGCCTTTGTCTTGGCAGTTCAAGATATGAAAGATGGTGGCCACAGATATGATGATTTCAAAGCACAATATAAACCGTTTGAAAGTTATGCGGATGCTAGTTTTGAAGAAGAGTGTGTGAAGGACATCGCTGGATTAAGGTTTCATTTTAGGCATACGCCAGGTCATTGTCCAGGTAGTTGTTGCATAGTATTGGGTAATTGTATTTTTACGGGAGATAGCCTTTTAGAAAATGATCCTGTGATACTGCGTTTCCCGGAGAGTAATAAAGATGATTATTATAGGATAACCTTACCTTATTTGCGAGCATTGCCACAGAATTATCTCGTATGTCCAGGACATGGTAATCCTTTCACTATATGTGAATCAAAATACTTGTAAATGTTTGAATTAGAAGAATATCGAAATAGAATTGCTGTTATCACTGACAGTGGAGAGTCCTTGACATACGCTGAATTGGACAAAATGACCAAAATAAGTGTTCCAAGAGGGCTTGTGGTCTGTCTCGCTCACAACAACCTGGATTCTTTCATTGGGTACATTACCTGTCTCCAAAGCGGTCTGCCCATAGTAATGTTGGATGGCAGTAAACCAAAGGAAGTGATAGACGCGCTCATAGATGTGTATCATCCCGAGTACATTTGGAATAGGGGTTTGAAAGAAACGGGTTTGAAAGGTGGCGAGATTAATCCTGACTTAGCTCTTTGTCTTACAACATCCGGTAGCACGGGCTCTCCGAAGTTCGTTCGCTTAAGCGCCAAGAATATTTTGGCTAATGCAGAATCTATTGCAGAATACTTGAAGATAGATGAGAACGAAAGACCCATTACGACACTTCCGATGTACTATTCATATGGGTTGTCTGTTATCAATAGCCATTTATTGAAGGGTGCTACCATACTGTTGACCGACCATACCTATGCTCAACGAGAGTTTTGGAACTTCATGAAGGAGCAGAAAGCCACGTCTATTGCCGGTGTCCCATATACTTATGAGGTTCTTAGACGACTCCGTTTCTTTAGAATGGACTTGCCTTATTTGAAAGTGATGACCCAGGCTGGTGGCAAGTTGAATAAAGATATTGCCAAAGAGTATATTGACTTTGCGGCCGCTAACGGCAAGAAGTTCTATGTGATGTATGGCCAAACTGAGGCCACAGCACGAATGAGCTATCTGCCATGGGAATCTGCCCAAGAGAAATATGCCAGTATGGGCATAGCCATCCCTGGTGGCAAGTTCTCATTGATGGATACAGAAGGAAAAGAGATAACAGGACCAGAAATAGATGGCGAACTAATCTATTCAGGACCCAACGTATCACTTGGTTATGCAGAAAGCCGTGATGACCTGCTGAAGGGCGATGAGAACCGAGGTATACTCCATACAGGCGATGTGGCAAGAAAAGATGCAGACGGCTTCTATTATATAACAGGCCGCCTAAAAAGATTTGTAAAGATTTGGGGAAACCGTTGTAATCTGGATGCAACAGAACAATTGGTTAAATCCATTACCATCAGTTGCGCGTGTGCAGGTGTGGATGACAAGATTACGGTATTTGTAACCGAGGAAGGCCTTGAGGACGCCATTATTAGTTTACTGGCAGAAAAAACAGGCTTGAACAATAGAGCATTTGAAGTCAGAGTCATTGATGCAATTCCTGTGAAAGATTCAGGAAAGATTGATTACCCTGCACTACAGCAAATGTTGAATTAAGATAAGAGACAATATATATGACACTCGAAGAACTGTTAGAGATTAACCCTTATTCCCTAGGTAAAGAGGACAAGCATGCCGTTTTGGATGAGTACCTGCTCAATCTGAGCAAGTACCATTACGAGCATAGCGAAGAGTATAAGAAGATGCTGGACAGCACAGGTGTGGACCTGAATAAGATTCAGCATTATGAGGATTTGCCTTATCTACCGGTAAGTCTTTTCAAGGACTTAACACTCCGTAGTGTGGCTGAAGATGAGGTGATTAAGACCATGACATCCTCTGGAACCACTGGGCAGAAGACCTCCAAGATCTATCTGGACCGTGAGACCAGTGCTAACCAGACTAAGACACTCACCAAGATTGTGGCCTCATTGCTGGGCAACAAGCGTGTCCCGATGATTATTCTGGATAGCAGCAATGTGGTGAAGGATCGCAATATGTTCTCTGCCCGTGGTGCCGGTATCCTGGGCTTCAGTATGTTTGGCAGCAAGCGTATGTATGCGCTGGACGAGAACATGGAACTGGACATTGAGGGTATGAAGGCCTTCCTGGAGGAGCATAAGGATGAGACCATCTTCCTCTTTGGCTTTACCTTCATGAT
>AUXO013713999.1_pt1 | contig 12229 bp, 12 predicted proteins | sample 768731 | NCBI WGS metagenome assembly AUXO01 (sample SAMN02715735, study PRJNA202380) | gut metagenome | biome: sheep rumen | host: Ovis aries | place: New Zealand: Palmerston North | reverse complement strand
CCTGGTGTATCGACAACCTCGCACATCTAAGCAGTCACACGTATTTAATTATATCACAATAATAAATAAATGCAACACTTTTTTTAATTTTTTTCTTATATATCAACAAAAAAGTAGATTCTTACATCTACTTTCTTTTATCTATTTTAGGTTTACTTATTAATTTTAATGATGCTGGTTTTATTAAAGATTTTCCAAATTTATTATTAATATTGTCTATTGTTTTTTGAATATTATCTTCTTTTTCTTCATATTCTTGTTCATCAAATATTGATATTTGTTCATCTTTTGTAGTTGTTAGATTAGCAAGTCTTGCTCCTATTAGTCTTATTTCATCTTCTTTATAGTTATTATCAAATACTTCATAAATCTTTTTTAATATTTCTTTTGTATTATTAGTTGGTTTATCTAAAGTAGCTTGGGCACTATAACTCATAAAGTTACTATTTTTAAATATTACGGCTACCGTTTTAGTAAATAATTTTTTACTTCTTAATTCTCTTGTTATTTCTTCTGTTTGTCTAAATAATATTTCTTTTAGTTTATCAGGAGATGTTGTATTAAATGGTAGTGTTTCAGATACACTTATACTTTGATTCTTACTAGTTTTAACTTCCACTTTATCATCATCTAATCCTCTACTAGCATTATATAAATATTTTCCTTGAGATTTAAAATGTCTTTCTAAAAATTTTAAGTCTTTTTTAGCTAAATCTCCTATTGTATAAATACTAAGTTTATTTAATTCACTTTTAGTGCTTTTTCCACACATGAATAAATCTCCTACATCAAGAGGCCATAATTTAGATACTATTTCATCTTTATATAGAGTATGTACTTTATCTGGTTTTTCAAAGTCACTGGCCATTTTAGCACATAGTTTATTATTTCCTATACCAACGTTTACAGTGTATCCAAATTTTTCTTTTACTTCATCCTTTATCTTATAAGCTAGTTTTTCTAGATCCTTATATATATAAGTCATTCCACTCATATCTAGGAAACATTCATCTACTGAATACTGTTCTAGATGAGGAGAATACTGTGATAAATAATTCATTAATTCACGAGATCTTTCATAATAATATTTATATTGTGGCGGATACACTTCTAAATCAGGACATTTCTTTTTAGCCATATATATAGGTTCAGCTGATTTTACTCCTAGTTTTTTAGCCACTGGAGATTTAGCTAGAACTATGCCATGTCTTGAGTGTTCATCTCCGCCTATTACTGAAGGTATTTTCCTTATATCTTTATTAAATCCGTTATTAAGTAAGTAAACTGCAGTCCATGAAAGAAATGCATTATTAACATCTATATGAAATACTACTCTATCTTTCATCAAACCACCTCAAACTAATTATAGAACATATGCACGAATTATTCAAATTATTTCTATGTACACTTTCAGTTTACATATATTTTTATTGTTTTATTTCATAATATTATTAACAGTTTTGGAGGTATTTATGAATAAATATGAATTAAATATATATGAACAAATTTCTAAAAATATTAAGAAGTATAGAAACTTAGCTGGTATTACTCAAGCAGAGTTAGCAGAACGAGTTGGTGTTAGTCATGAATTTATTCGAAGAAACGAATCTAGAAAAGGTAAAAAATCTTTTTCAGTAGATACAGTATGGAAAATATCTGTTGCATTAGATATTGATCCTGGTAAATTATTTGAAATAGACATGGATGAATTAATTAATCAATAAAAAAAGGACTAAGTCCTTTTTATTTTGTATCATTTAGACAGAATATAGAATATATTGGGATATATCTTATATCTTTTTTTGTTGAAAAATTATTTTCAGTTATTCTATATGCACTAGTTACAGTGAATTTTTTCATAAATACTGCAAGTGATTTTGCTTTAGAGTTTGTTTTTGTAGTTAATTCTATTGGTATTATTTGACCATTTCTATTTTGAATTACAAAGTTAACTTCAGCTTTTCCTTCTGATTGATAATAATATAGAGAATATCCTGCATCCGATAATGTTTTAGCTATATGATTCTCATATAATATTTCTTTTAAGTTTTCATCTGTTAATAATTTCTTTTTAGTTAGATGCATTGCAGTAAATAATAATCCTTCATCTACATAGAATAATTTGAAACTATCTATTTCTTTACAACTACTTAAAGGTGATTTTACATCTTTTATTTTAAAACTTCTATATATTAATTGATTATTAACTAAATAATTAATAGTGCTTTCATATTCTTTTGCTCTTTTACCAGCACCCATTAATCCATATTGGAATTTTTTGTTTTCTTTTTGTAATTGAGAAGGGATTGAATCTATTACTTCTATTCCTCTAGGTATATCTATTAAATTATGGTTTAGTGATATTTCATTTTTATAAACATTTATTATTTTTTGTTTTATTGAATCTAAGATATATTCATCTTTTTCATTTAAAGATTTTTCTATTACTTCAGGTAATCCTCCTGTAGTTAGATATTCTTCAAATAGTTCTAATGCAACTTTATGAAATGGATTTGTTTTTCTTTTAGTAAATGATTCTCTTATTAAGTCTGCTAAGCTTTTTTCATCTTTAGCCCATAAGTATTCTTCAAAGTCCATTCCAAACATTGCCTTAAATTGAAGTTCTTCTCCTTTATATTCATTTAATTTATCTTTAGTAGTAATAATGGCTATAATATGATATTTACTATGTTCACTACCAAAAATTTTAAGTCCTTTAATAATATCTATATCATTAATATTATCTAATATTATTAAAGTATCTTCTTTAAGAATAGTTTCTCCTGTTATTAATGATAATTTTAATATTATTTTTTCACTTGATCTTTCTTTTTCAAATAATTCTTTTATTTCTTTATTATTTTGAGTGTTTATATATACAGTATTTTTATATTCTTTTTTACCAAACGATAAACTTGAATATGTCTTACCTATTTGTTTAGCCCCATATACTATTAATGGTTTTCTAATTATATCTTTTTTCCATTTTTGAAAGTATAAATCTATTTTTCGTTCCATTTACTGTATCCTCCTCACATATTTTCTAAAATAAGTATACTTTTTATTTAAAAAAAAGTCAAATAAAAACCTTTAGTTTGTAATTAAAGGTTTATTATAATCTAATCTCATTTTATCTGCGATAGTAACAATGAACTCTGAATTTGTAGGTTTAGCTTTATCTATATCTACACTATGTCCAAATATATCTTCCATTAAATCCCAATTACCTCTATTCCAACTTACTTCTATTGCATGACGTATAGCTCGTTCTACACGAGATACTGTTGAATTAAATTTTTTGGCAATTTCTGGATATAATTCTTTAGTAATACCTCCTGCGATATCAGGTCTTTTATAAACTAATGTTATTCCTTCTCTTATATATTGATATCCTTTTATATGAGATGGAACACCCAATTCATGAAGTGTCTTTGTAATTGTGATTTGTAGATTATTATGAATTAAATCAATAGATTCAGATATTGTGTTTTTTCTAGATAATGATTTTACTTTATTTTCTAAATCTATTAGATTAAAAGGCTTAAGCATAAAGTAACTTGCTCCTAAAGATGCTACTTTACTAATCATTTCTTGCGCGTTGTATGCTGTTAATACAATTACTTTTTTATCTATTTCATGTTTATTTAGATATTCTAGTACTGCAATACCATCTTTATTAGGCATTATTATGTCTAATAATATTACATCAAATTCATTTTTCTTTTCTTTAATCAGAGAAATACCTTCTTCTCCATCATGTGCTTCTAATACTACTTCAACTTCTTTTGTATTATTAAAATATTTTTTAATGATACTAACTAAGTTTTCGTCATCATCGATGACTAATAGTCGTGTGTTGTTCATTTTTTCTCCTCTCTATTTACCACGCATTATAATTATATAATATGTCGATAATTTAGGAAAGATAAAAAAAGGACAAGTTTTGTCGAACGTGTCCAATATTGTATATTAATTTAATTTATCTAAGAATATTTGTAGTTTATCAGGTTTTAGACTTAATCCTCCTAATAAATATCCATCTATTAAATTTATTTGTTTTAAAGTATCTATATTATCATTATTAGCGCTTCCTCCATATAATACTTTATTATTAGGAAACATACTCTTAATGTATTTAAATACTTCTTCTATTTCTTCATTTGTTGGGATAATACCAGTTCCTATAGACCATATAGGTTCATAAGCTATTATTACATTAGAATTATTATCTAATATACTTAATTCTTCTTTTAATACTTCTTTATATGTATTATTTTCTCTTTGTTCTTTTGACTCTCCTATACATAGTATTGGAGTTATATTATTTTCTTCTAATTTCTTTATTTTTTCTTTTATTTCTTCATTTGTTTCTTTTTGATAATTTCTTCTTTCAGAATGACCTACTATAGCATACTTAACATTAAAACTTTTTAACTCTTTTGCAGATATTTCCCCAGTATAAGCTCCATTATCATTTATACTTACATTTTGTGATCCTATAGGAATTTCTATATTTACTAGTGGAATATTTAAAAATGTAGGACATAAAATTAAATCACTTTGTGTTTTAATATTTTTTAAATTTTCTAAATAATTAATAAATTCTTCTTTGTCTAAATTACTTTTATTGTTTAGTGCTACTATCATTGAACTTCTCCTTTATACTTTTAGCTATTTTAGATACTATACCAAATCTATTTTCTTTTTTCTTTTCATTTATAGCTCTTTTATATACTCCAAGTACTCTTTCTGCATAAAATTTAGTACTATATGTTTCTGATTGTATTCTTGCTTGTCTATTTAATCTTTCTAATTCTTTCTTATTATTATATAACCTTTCTATTTGTTTTATATATTCTTCTTGAGTTTCAAAGAATACACCATTTAAATCATCAGTAACCATACTTTGGAAAGCTTCATCCTTCATACATACAGGGCATACATTAGAAGCCATAGCTTCTATTACTGTTAGGCCTTGTGTTTCTGTTTTTGAGGCTGTGACAAAAAGATTGGCTATATGATAATAGTATGGGATATCAGTCCATTTTGCTTTACCTGTAAATATGATATTTTTACTTAAACCTAGTTTTTTAGCATATTCAATATACTTATCTTTATCAGGTCCATCTCCTACTATTATTAATTTCATATTCTTATGTTTTTTTATTAACTCTTTATGTGCTTCTAGTAAAAATTCAACATTTTTTTCTTCAGCTAATCTTCCTACAAATAATAAATTAAAGTCTTTTTTATCTATATTTAAATTTTTCTTTAAATCATTGACGTTTTTTATATCTATATTTTCTTTAAAGAATCTTTCTACATCTATTCCTGTAGGAATTATATTAATATTTTTTTCAAATTTATATTTTTCTTTAAATAGTTTATATATCTTGGTAGTTGGTACTATAAGTTCAGTAGCTGTGGTATCACAATAGAATTTAGTTAAATACTCTACTAATTTTTTACTTGATTTATCAAAATATCCTTTAGTTATATAGTATATATAATCTTCATACATAGTATGGTATGTATGGACAAGTGGAATATTATATTGTTTTGATAGAATACGGGCAAATGTACCTATAGCGAATTCTGTTTGAGAATGTATTACATCTAATTTCCAACTTTTAATTTTATTAACTGCTCTTACTGGATATACACTAGTAAATCTAGAATCATATATTCCTGTAGGAATACCTGGTATTCTTAATATTCTTTCTTTTTCATCATATTCATATTTAAAACTTTCTAGATTTGCTGTTACTACATATACTTCATGGCCTAGTGCTTCTAATCCTTTTTTTAGCATAACTTCACTAGTTACTAATCCACTTATATATGGCGTATATGTTTCTGAAAATATACCTATTCTCATTTAGTCACCTTCTTTTCAAAATTGAATACAATAGCTCCTATAATTACTCCGACATAATAAGTTATAAATCTCCATAATAGAAGTACAGCAGATAATTTAGATGCTACTATAAAGTTTCCAAAGAATCTTCCAAATCCATATTCAATACCACCACTAGCACCTGGGATTGGAACAAATCCACCTATTATATATACATATGCTGAAGCTGTTATTGTATTGTTAATAGTTAAACTAGTAAAATCTCCCATACTATATAGTATAAACATCGGTACTATATATAAACATAATAAGCTAACTATATTTAATAATACTCCACCTATAAATAATTTTTTTCTTTTTCTTAATTCTTTGAATCCTTCATGATAGTCAGAAAATTTTTGTTTAATATCTTCTTCATCAACTTTTATTTTTAATTTTTTCATTATTTTTATACTAATACTACTTAATTTATTAGTTACTCTTTTGCTTCGAGATATTAATACTAATACTACTACTACAAATACATTAATAATAAATCCTAATAGTACTAATATTTGAAGTATTCTTACTTTTGGAAATATAGGAAATAAAAAATTATTTACTACTGCGATAGTTCCACATATTACCAAAGCTATTTGATAGAAAATAAAACTTTGTATTGTTTGGTTTGTTGCTTTTGCTATAGGTATATCGTGTTCCATTAACATATATACTTCCATTGGTTGTCCACCTGTAGAAAATGGTGTTACTCCGTTAAAAAATTGGGTAATTATATTATGTTTTATTGCTTCTTTTAAAGTTAGACGTTTTTTATCATTAGTTATTTTATAATTAACAAAACCTTTTATTACTATGAATAGTGCATAAAAAAGAAATGCCAATAAAAGATATTTGATATCTATTTTAATTAATATATCAATTATATCTTTAAAGTCATCTTTTAGTAGTATATAAAGTACTATGATAGTTATAATTAATAAAAAAATTGTATTTTTCTTTATGTTTTTAATTATACTCATTATATCATCCTCTGACTATTTTCTTTTTCTTCCTTTTCTTTTAGTAATAATATATTACCTTCTATTTCTCCTAAGTTTTCAAATCCTTTTAATTCAAGGTATGTGATCATGTTATTATCAGTTTCTTCTACATTAACAAATACTTCTTCCATACCTAAAGTATCTAATGAGTAAGTAGCTGCTAATTCTGGTAAGTGTCTTCTTTTATTTTTATTATTTATATTTAATGGAGTAATCTTACATTTTTTTGTATCTTTTTCTCCTTGTATATAACAACAATCTGTTATTTTATCCATTTTTTCAGTAAATATAATTTCTTCTATTTCATTTTTATTAGGATCATAAAATTCTTCTTTAGAGAAATTTTCTCTAACTTTTTTTATATATTCTGATGGTTTGTCTTCCATATTATTTTCGTTTTCAAATGAAATAATTTTTTCTAAATGTTTATCATTATATGGATCTAATAAAAATAATCTTTCTATATTCAACTTACTCACCTACTATTTATTTAATTATTTCTATACCAGGTAATTTTTTACCTTCTAAATATTCTAGTGTTGCGCCTCCACCAGTTGATGCATGATATACTTTGTCTTTTAATTTAGCTTCAGTAGCTGCTGCTACTATATCGCCTCCACCTAATATTGTTTTAATATTATTATCGACAATATATTTTAGTAATTCATCTGTACCTTTTTTATATTTAGAAAATTCGTATACACCTAGTGGTCCATTCCATATAACTACTGATGCATCTTTTAATATACTTTTGAATAATTCTACTGTTTTAGGTCCGATATCTAATCCCATTTCATTTTTATCAAAGTTATTAATCATTTTTGTTCTATATTTTTCATTATTAGTATATTCATTTGTTACAGCAAAATCCATTGGTAAAACTATTTTTTCTCCATAGTCAGCCATTATTTTCTTACAAAAATCAAGGTTTTCTTCATCTAATAGAGATTTACCTATTTCATAGTTAAGAGTTTTTAAAAATGTAAATGCCATAGCTCCACCTATTAATATAAAGTCAGCCTTTTTTACTAGATTTTCTATTACTCCTATTTTATCAGATACTTTTGCTCCTCCTAATACTACTACAAATGGATGAGCTGGTTTATCTAATTCTTTTAAAGCATTAAGTTCTTTTTCTATTAAAAATCCTACTCCACTAGGTAAATTGGAAGCAATTCCTACATTAGACGCATGTGCTCTATGAGCAGTACCGAATGCATCATTTATAAATATATCTCCTAGAGATGCCCAATATTTACCAAGTTCAGGATCATTTCCGCTTTCTTTTTTACCATTTAAATCTTCATAACGAGTATTTTGGATTAATAGTACTTCTCCTTCTTCCATACTATTAATTGTATCTTCTAATTCTTCTCCTCTTGTTTCTTCACTGAATAATACATCTTGTTTTAATAAAGAGGCTAGTCTTTCTGCTACTATTGATAAATCATTTTTCTTTAAATCAGATTCTTCTTTTATTCTTCCTAAATGGGATAAAAGAATTACTTTGCAATCTCTTTCTATACAATATTTAATTGTTTCTAGTGCTCCTTTAATTCTAGTATCATCTACTATTTTACCATCTTTAATTGGCACATTAAAATCACATCTAATAATTACTTTTTTACCATCTATATTTAAGTCTTTTATTGTTTTCATGGAAAATTCTCCTATCTATTTAAATTATAGCATTTTTTTACAAATAAAAAAAGGATTTCTCCTTTTTATTTAGTCATTAAGTATTTAGCTGTTCTTACCATTTGGGCAGTATAGCTCATTTCATTATCATACCAAGAAACTACTTTTACTAATTGGCGTCCTTCTACTTCTAATACATTTGTAGAAAGTCCATCTACAAGTGAACCACAACGTCTTCCTATAACATCGCTTGATACTATTGGATCCATTGTAAATTCCATTGTTTCATTAGTATGAGATTTTAATACTTCATTAATTTCTTCTTTTGTTGTGTTTCTTCCTAGTTCTAGTGTTAAGTCTATAACTGAACCAGTTGGTACTGGAACTCTCATTGCAGTTCCATCAAGTTTTCCAGCTAAGTTAGGACATACTAGACCTATTGCTGAAGCTGCTCCAGTTGAAGCTGGAACAATATTTGCTGCACATGCTCTACCACGACGTGCTAAATGTCCTTTTTTATGGGCAATATCAAGGGATGCTTGATCATTTGTATATGCATGAACTGTAGTCATATAACCTTTAACTATTCCAAATTCTTTATCAAGTACATCAACAACTGGTGCTAAACAGTTTGTAGTACAACTAGCTGCTGAAATAATTTGTTCATCTCCAGTTAAAATTTCATGGTTAACATTATAAACTATTGTTTTTAAATCACCTTTAGCTGGTGCAGAAATAATAACGTGTTTTGCTCCTGCATCAATATGCTTAGTTGCATCTTCCTTTTTAGTAAATAGACCAGTACATTCAAATACTACATCGATATCTAAATCTTTCCAAGGTAATAGTGCTGGATCTTTTTCAGCATATACTCTTACCTTTCTATCTCCTACTACAATGTAATCTCCATCTGCCTTAATTTCATCAATTCTGTAATTTCTATGATTTGTATCATATTTTAATAAGTATGCAAGTTGTTCTGCATCTGTTAAATCATTGATAGCTACTACTTCAAATTCAGGATTTTCTTCCATTAATCTAAAACATAATCTACCAATTCTTCCAAAACCATTAATGGCTACTTTTATCATTTAATCATCTCCTATATTATTATTATACCTTATAATTAGTTTTTTGCATAAAAAAATTAGATGTTTATCTAATTTTTTATTCATGGAAATAACTTCCTCCAATAAATTCTCTTATTATTGCATCTTCTGGAATAGCATCTGCTGAGATTGGTAAGAATAATCTTAAGAAGTTTAATAATCTCTTAGCATCTTCATAATATGGAGAATCAGATTCTACTGAATATAATAATGGTTCAACATATGTTTTTAGTACTCCAATTTCATATATTGCAGCTGTATTTATAATAGCATCATTATCATCTTGATATGGGAATATCCATTTTTCTTCACCATTTCTTACATTAGGCCATTGAGATAATGTTTTTTCTACTGAATAACTTCTTGTTCTATTATCTCTTACTATTCTTCTTAATAATCTACTATCACTAGTTGATATACGATTATGATTATCAATATTTAATTCTGTTAATGGAGAAATGTATATCTTATATATTTTATCTCTAGGTGCATTTTTTGTAATTCTATCATCCAAGGCATGAATACCTTCAATTATTAAAATATCATTTTCTCCTAATTGCATTTCTTCCCTAAATTCTTTTTCACCTAATGTAAAATTATATGTTGGTACGGTAATCTTTTCACCATTTAATAATTGTCCTATTTGTTTATCAAGTAGTTTTAAATCAACCGCTTCTAAGCATTCAAAATCATATTTACCGTTTTTATCTTTAGGCGTTTGATCTCTTTCTAAGAAATAATCATCCATACTTAATGGTTTCGGATGTAATCCGAAAGCTTCTAAGAACATAGATAATTTTCTTGAAGTAGTAGTTTTACCTGATGATGATGGTCCTGCAAGTAAAACTACTTTTAATTTATCTCTTTTATCATTAATATCTTTTGCTACTCTTAATAATCTACCACTTTGTAGCGTTTCATCTATTTTAATTAAATCATTAATTCTTCCACTAGATACAACTCTATTTAAATCAGTAGAGTTTTCTATAGTCATTAATTTTGCCCAATCTCTGTATTCAGTATACACATCGAACATACCTTGATGGTGTTTATATCTTGGTATTTTATCATTCTCATATACTGTTGGGAATCTCAATACAAATCCATTTTGATTTATAAAAGTTAAATCAAAATCTTTTACACTTCCTGTAGATGTAGGCATTAAATTATAAAAGAAATTATACATATTACCTAATCTATATAATGTTACATAATTATTAGTATTATATTTCATAGTATTAGCTTTTACTTCATCACCAATTTGTTTGAAATAATTAATTGCTTCTATTCTATCTACAGTTAATTTAGTAATAGGCATATCTTTCTTTATTATTTCTTTCATTTCTGCTTTGATAGCAGCTAGTTTTTCTTCAGTTAATTTAAAATCAGTTACAAAATATATACCTTTATCAATAGAGTGTTGAATTGTTACATTTGCACTTTTACTATATAATTTTTTTACTGCATATAAAAGAATAAATGTTAAAGCATTAACATGTACTCTATTTCCTTCACTTGTAGTTAAATCTAAAAATTCTACATTACAATTTTCTTTTAATTGATATGTAAGGTTTCTTAAACGATTATCTACTCTAGCTAGTAATATAGGATATTTATGTTCTCCTTGATACTCAGCATAGATTTCTTGAAGAGTAATATCTTTTGTATATTTATATGTTTTACCGTTAATTGTTACTTCTATAGTATCTATCACAATACCACTCCCTATTCTTATATTTTAGTATAACATATTTTGTCTAATTATAATATGAATAATTTTATTATTTGACACTATACTATATTATAGGTGATAATTATGAATTTAATTCCAATTGTTTTAGATAAAGAAGATGATGGAGAAAGAAGTTATGATTTATATTCTATATTATTAAAAAATAGAATTATATTTATATCAGGTGAAATAGATGATGCATTAAGTAATTTAGTAGTAGCACAATTATTATATTTAGATTCATTAAATCATGATGATATATCTATATATATTAATTCTCCAGGTGGTAGTGTTACTTCAGGACTTGCAATATATGATACGATGAATTTTATTAAGAGTAAGGTCTGTACTATAGGGTATGGTATTTGTGCTAGTATGGCAGCAGTACTATTATCTAGTGGTAGTAAAGGAAAAAGATATATTTTACCTAATGCTGATGTTATGATTCATCAAGTATTAGGTAGAAGTGAAGGACAAGCTAGTGACGTTAAAATTGCTACTGATAGAATACTTGATTTAAAGAATAGACTTAATACTATTCTTTCTAAAAATACTAATAAACATATTAAAACTATAGAAAAAGATACTGATAGAGATAATTATTTAAATGCCAAAGAGGCTTTAGAATATGGTTTAGTTGATAAAATAATAAAAAAGATGTAATTTTTACATCTTTTTAGTTGGGATAATTATTTTTTTTCTAATAATATATTGAGGGGTGAGTTTGAAGGTGTTTTCTTTTAACTAGGTCCGGGGTTCGGTTCTGTTGAGGGGAGGTGATATTATGACATATAGAGAGAAGTCTTTATACATAATAATCATCTTACTATTTATATTAATAGGAATACTATTA